>ERZ836877.99-NODE-99-length-139030-cov-4.980601_pt1 | contig 139030 bp, 200 predicted proteins | sample MGYA00519469_ERZ836877 | MGnify/ENA primary metagenome ERZ836877 (study PRJEB31850, sample SAMEA3708809) | human gut metagenome | biome: human gut; feature: human-associated habitat; material: faeces | place: China | collected 2014 ... | reverse complement strand
TGCTCAAGCCGGGCACCTACCGGGAGCTGACCAAGGCAGAGATCAACGGCCTGCGCGCCGCAGCCGCCAAGGGCCGTGCCCAGACCCGCAGCGCTGCGCTGCAATCCAAAGCGGCCGAGCGCCGCCCCCGCGGCCCGGTGGGGCAGGGCGCAAAGCGCGGCGAGCGCAATGCACCCGCAAAACGGAGAAAATGATGGTCCCCACAGCATCTTTGTCGGGCAGACCAAGGCGGCCGGGCCTGAGATGGAAAAGATTGTGAGATTTTCCCTCAAAAATGGGGCGTTCGGCACTTGAGAATCCTGACAAAATATAGTATAATAAATCTAATTTTGAAAATATAGGTTAAAAACGTCGTATCATCGTCTAAAATATAGGTTCATACATCGGGAAATTACTGGTTTTACACCACTACTACACCAATTTCCGCAAGGGCACACAATTTACACCACAGCGGTGCACTCAGCGCAGTAGTCGAATCCGATTTTGAGTCTTAAACTAAAGGGCCATGATGTGACAATCTAAGCGCTCTCAGCGAAGTATTAAAATTGAAAATCGCATTTGAAACCATTAAGGCGTAGGGCAACCTGCGCCTTTTCTTATATACTTCCTAATATGATGAAAGGAAATCCACTTCCTCTGTTGACAATAGGAAATGAGAAGTGTATAATGAAATCATAAAACAAACAGGAGGTATCAACCATGACTTACAGAGTACACAGATCCGGCGCTTCCGAATTTAACATTGAAGGCACGGACATCAAAGACGCAATCGAAAAAAACTTTAAGATGCTGGCGAAGCAAATGAACATCGGCAACGTAGCAGGCTATACTCTTGACCGCGCTACGATCGAATATAAGCCCGGTATACTCGGCGGACAAGGCGGAATTGAATTGAGTGTCGTGGCACATGGTTCGGATTCTCTTGTTAATTATGACCCGTACAACGATACTCCGGAGACCAGTACGATTTGGATCTATGCGAAAAAAGAGGATCTCCCAGAGGGGTTCTATGAGTTCGAAATCAATCGTGAAAAGAAGGTTGAAACAACGCCGTTTGACGTTCCTAATTCTGCTGGACAGGCATTGGGGTTTTTCCGTGCCGTCTGTGAAGAAATCGCATCCAATCATTCTCGTTTTCCGGTTGATGGAACGACTTTCTCTGGCGTCTGCGCAAATATCGAGCTTCGTTTCCCGACTATTAAAATCGTCAACCCCCATAAATATGTGGAACTGATTCAGCAGGAAGTTCATCGTTGCCGTCCCAAAGAAGATGCTCAGACAAAAAAGTTGGTAGAAAGAGCAAACGAACTGGCTCTCATCTTGATGGATTACGATAATAAAGAAATCATCAATGACGCGAATAAGGGAATAGATTTACTTGCTTCGGTCCGTGCCTCTAAGTGGTTCCAGGACAAAAATAAGATCACTGCCCTCGCATATTATCGCAAAAAGGCTGGCTTCACCGGGAAGCAGCTTGCTGAAATCGTTGGCTTGTCTGACCGGCAGATTCGGAATTATGAAGCGTCAGATTCGAGACTTTGTGATGCGAAAAATATCGTTGTAGAAAATATCGCGAAGGCTTTGAACGTCAGGCCGAGCGACCTGGTTGAAGATGGCGTTGTTGTTATGGTAGACGGTAATAAACAATAATATCCGCAAAAACCTATTTTTGTAATCCCGGAGATTGACTTATGAAAAAAGAAATCTATCTTCCTCTTTTTGTACTAAAGAAAATATCAGAACAATATCCCAAGGCTTGGGAGCAGATGGAGATGTTTCATAGTGAAAATGGATCTCCACAACTTGGATCATGGCCTGATTGGTGTTATGCTCCTATGAGTGCGGCATTAGCAGTTGCATCTAAAGGATATGACTTAAACAAACTTCCTATTGATATAAGAATGGGAATGACATCTGTGGCCCAGGCAATCTTTGCAATGGCTCCGTGGAGACTAAGTAAAGAGGTCTACGTTATCGACGAAGATCTGAAAAATCTTTTGTTTGAACAGGATGGAGAACTTGATGTTCCTGACGAAATATTATTACAGCTTCCGTATCCATGCTTTTATGTGGAACTCCCAAACACATATTATAAGGCAGATAAAATCCATGGATTCTTTGTAACGCTAGAGTATGATGTTAACAACGGAGATAAAGAATTAAAGCCAGTTTTCCTTACGGACGACGGAGATGTATTCAGCTATTCTATTCATATCGGAGCAAAGACTATAGAAGAAAGTGTAGATATGCTCGATAAGCAGGCGCTTGAAAATACAAACGGGGATAAGGAATTAAAGCGCCTGGCATTAAGAGCAATGCAGGATTCAGCAGAAACAAAAATATTCCTAAAACAAATCCTTCAAGTGATATTATATATTCTTGCACAGAACGCAGAAGTCACGCCAAGTTCTGAACAGTCTTTTATCACCAAGAGAGGGAAAACAGTCAAAGATAAATATTCTGAGATTCGAAAATGGGATGTTGGCATTCGTGTCGGAGCGGCGATTCGTCAACAGAAAGCAAAAGAACAATCCAGGAAAAAAGAATACAAAGAATCTGAACATCAGTCGCCGCGTCCTCATATGCGTCGTGGCCACTGGCATCATTTCTGGACAGGGCCCAAAGCGCAACCAGAAGAACGAAAACTTATCTTAAAATGGCTATCCCCGATGGCGATTGCGGCCAATCCGGAAGATATGCCTATCACATTCCACGAGGTGAAACAATGAACAACCCAACGATACTTGATATCGCGCTCGGATTTATTTTTCACAAGCATAGCAAGGATGAATTTGGGCGTCGAAACAATAAAGCACAGGCCATCCGCGAAATGAGTGACGAAGAACTCGCGGCAGCATTGAATGAAATTGTGGCTCAACAGGATAATTGTCCGCAAACCGTAAGCGGCTGGAAAGAATGGCTGACAGAGGAAATAAAATGAATAAAATAGAAGTGATTCGTTGTAAGGACTGCGATCTTTGGAACGCATGGGATAAACATGGGAATCTATGTAGTTGTGCCCACTTTACACAAGATGATGCAGCGCCAGTATATACTAAACCTGACGATTTCTGTAGTTACGCAGAAAAGAAGTAAATGCTAAAAAATGGGGTACTGGTCCAATTAAGGATCAATACCCCATCTATTTTTATTATTCGTAGTCTAGTAAACCAATCAATCAGTCATTGTTATCTTTCTTTCCATTAAACATTTCCATGAAGTAGTTGATCCACGAGCTATCTTCTGACACATTGCATTCAATATTATCCTGAAGGAACTCTTCAACATATCCGATAACCTCATCAATAAAACAACCGTATTTTTCTTCAATCCAGTCCGCATTAAATTCGAGCTGATTCTTAGCATTATCAATACGATACTGAAGTTCTCTATAACGGTAAGCTGCTTCAATTTGTTCTGGCGTCATCTCCCAAGACTTTCCCGTCCAGCTAGTCACAACAATCTTGTTTTCGTTATTCATATTGCAATCTCCTACACTCTATTTATAGTTTTGATTCGCTTGTTTCAACGATTGAAATTATAACCTTGGACTGACATTCACCGATATAGCATCCGCGAATAATAACAGATATGGTATCTTCTCCTTGGAATAATAATATCAATATCCATTCGCGTTGTCAACTAATTTAATATCGCTAGGTTCAACATATCCAGATACGTTCACTGAAATAGGATACTTACCAATGCGGCTTTCAAGATTTGTCACCCGATAGCGCCCATTGACGAGTTTCCCATCGTAGATGAACCATTCACCAAAGCGGCGCATTCCGCAGTGTGTCTGGCTGTTTGCAAATAGCGTTCCGTCTAATTTGATTTTATCTCCTGCGTGTAACTGTTGCATAGTCATCAAGTGAATGAACCCCATGTGCCAGGCCCACAGATTCCATCCGCAGTCAGACCATGTGCTTTCTGATATTCGATCAGTTTTGCTTTTGTCCCAGCCCCGAAATTTCCATCCGCTGTAATACTAAGATGCCGCTGTAGTACAGTTACCGCGTAGCTGATTCTACCCACACAGTCTTTAGCTCCCTGCTTGATGGTAGGCATGATTTTGCTTACGCTCACATAAGCAGTACCAGCCTTACTGATCCAGCGAGACGACCACGACCGCACATCGACATGAACAAAGCCGTCCTTCAGGCCGACACGGCTGTAATAGCCGATACCGCCACGCTTAGCGTAGAAGGGGAGAGAGGCCGCATAGAGTGCAATCTGAATCGGGTCAATTCCAACGATGCGAATGTCTGCTGCGGTTCCAAGACAATGTTGACTGCGTGGGCTACCACCAATAGAAATATTGTATGCAGGAGTGCGATAAGCCGAATTGATTTTTACTGGCTTTCCAAAATGAGCCCGAATCTGTTCCAACACTTCAATCAATGAGGTGTCAACCAGTACCATATCACTCTTATCAGAACAAGCAAACTCATAGACGGAAAAATGAGCCGACACCTTTTTGTTCCAATCTTTCTTCATTGAATATGTATTTACTGCCATAAGGAGTCACCTCAGTCTTTCTTCAGTTCGTTCTTGACTTTGTTCTCCTGAGTGTCCAGCTCCTTGACGGCAGCTTCAATCATTGCTTCGATCACAGGAGTGACCTTGATACCAAGCATACCAAGGATCTCTTTTGCCTTGGCGTTCTTATCCACCTTGGGGATTGCCCCAGACTCGGCCAGCTTCTCTGCGGCCATAACACCGATCTGGACCATCTTGTACAGACCAATTTTCTTCAGCCAGGGCAGACCGTATGCAATCAGATAAGAACCGCCAGCAGTAACGACCAGCTTCACGAGAGTAGTAAGCAATTCATTTACAAGTTCCATCATAATAACTACCTCCTATAATAAAAAGAGCTGGGGCAATCAGCCTCAGCCATTGATCAAATATTTCTCCAAAATAGCCTTTGCTTCCTTCATGGGTTCTACAGAATTACCGTCGATACCGTGACTCAGCAGAGCTAATAGGGCTTGCATCACAACAGAAAGTGCGTGGTCGTTCTTTTCCAAGTGTTGTTCTGCTGCGGCCATCTTCCGGGAATGTTCCTCCAGCAAGACGTCCTGTTCTTTCTGGTGTTCTTCTAGTGACAAAATTTTAGAACGATATAAGTCTAGAACTTCTTTGTCATTCTTGAGTTTGCGGTCTACATCTTCGAAATGCTTATCATGATCGTTCAACTTTACATTCTGTTTCGTGTCCGGTTCTTTTGCCTTCTTAATTGCGTTGAGAATAACGGCGACGGCAGCTGCAATTGCTGTGATCCCTCCACAAACACCAAGGATTGATGTCCATAACTGCTCGATGGTAAAGGTATAAACGTGCGGACCAGCATTTAACAATCCAATCATTCTGTAACGTCACCTCCTCCAGCAGTAGAACCGCCAGTTGTGTCATTTTTAGGCGTCAGCGTTTTATTCAATGCGGCCAGTTGCTCGGCAATTTTCTGCAATGCAGTCACGATGGATTCTGTATTGGTCGTACAGTTCGTATCAAATGTCTGGATTGCTGCGGTAAGCTCCTTTCCGGTCTCATCGAGGATAAAAGGCTTTAGTATTTCCTGTGCCATAATTCCTCCTTTTTGTTGACAATTTTCTAACAACGTGATAAAATGAAATTGCACAATCTCGTCGAGCGTGCATATTTCCTTTTACTATATTGTTGTGTGGAGAGAGTCTCTGTGGTTGTCCATTGCCATAGGGGCTCTTTCCGTTTTTATGTGTATTTATTTTGGCTTACATACTGTGAGCCAATGATAATGTGGCTTGTCCTCGTGAAATAACAAATGTCGCAGCCAATCGTCAACATAGATGCACAATAGCGCAAGGAAGAACCATAGCACAGTGAATGGGAGACAGATTTGGCCCAGTAGATTGAAGGGTAGGGAAGAGTAGTCCCAGATATGCAAGCCCATCATCAGGTTCAACGGGATGCCTACTACCAGTTCCATGCCGGTTACAAATAGTGCTCCGACGAGACCTTGTTTCAACATCGGCATTTCCCACGGAATGTAATTGTTCAGCCCACCGATCACGACAAAGCAGATACCGCCTACAACAGCCATAGTCCAGTGGGAATGACCACGCCATAGAATTTCGATGCAATAATAAAGCGCCCCTCCAATCAGGAAGAGCGCAATACACTTTGCGAATTCTTTATATTTTATTCTGATATCATTCATGAAACGACCTCCTTACCGGCTTCGGCCAAGTATGCTGTCAGCACAGGGTCGTATGTAATTTCAATGGCGTCCAGTTCTGCCTGGGTCGTACATTCTTTGATAGCCAACTCCAGTTCTTGCTGACGAGACACGAAGGGCTTTACGTATGTACCAATTGCCAGTGCAAGTGCGGCCAATTCTTCGTAATTCCACTCCACGCACTCGTCACCAGTCGAATTCCACGTCAGCTTGAACGATTGCCCGGCGGAGGCGGAGATTTGATACAGCGCCAAATTCGAGGTCAGCAATGCCTGTTTCTCAGTCGTAACACTGTAATACTTGCCGTCTGACCACTGGATTGGGTGCGCAGCCAGATATGCAGACAGTGTCGTTTTTGATTCAGAAATTTTGTCTTCTTTACGAGGTTTGAGAGCTTCTTCTTCGGTTGGAACCGTACCTGATTCAATAATCTCATAGCGGTCTTCTTTGTCATCAATGGCCCAAAGAACACTACCTGGCAACGCAGAACTATTATGGTCGTTTAGCTGTGTCGCCATCGTAGAATATTGATCGCATTGTTCTTGAGTTTCGACTGGTTTCATGATAAAATATCCAACTTTAATTTCTTCGTTCAAATTTTTCACCTCTTCTTTCTAATAAAGCAACACTCATTTCCAAGTACCGACCGCGATCCACTGAACATCGTTATATGACATGCCGTGTCTTGCATAGGAAAAGCTAGTTGTAGAGCAACCAGTTATATATGAGGCGTTATTTGATGATGTAGTTGCAGTCAGCGAAATACTATACTGTGAATTATTGAATGCAACCGGGAAACTTGTACTGCCAGAATGATCGGATTCTTTATAAAAACCCCAACACATTTGAGTACCATTGCCAAACCTAACATAATAAATACCAGCACCAGTTTTGCCCGATGCGGTGACACCGTTATCGGCAGATGTGGCAGAAGCAACTTTTCCAATCCAACTTTTTAGCACATCCTTATTAACATTTTTGAGTTTTGTGCCATTGTCTGTATATCCTGCAATATGAGTTAGATTATCTGCAGTCAGGCCGGAACCAGCGTAACCGATCTTGATCGTTCTATTACCGTCGTTGTAGTCTTTTACACCGTTAGAAGTAGAAGCATTATCAGCAGAATTTGCTTTTGTAGCGTAGTCTGCGTTTGGATGATAGTTGTCTGTGTAAATACGTTGCCAACCATACCAATTGTCACAACAATCTCGCAATGCTCTTGACCATAAACCTTTACCACCTGTCCATTCGCCACAGATTTCAACAGTACCGGATGCGCCTTGACCGAATCCAATTGTTGAAGTATAAGTAGTTGGCATTCCAGTATGAGCCGATTCGTTTGAATTGTAGCTATACACATTACCATATATTTGATTCCTGCCTGTTTGTGCGTTTTTTACTCCAACGGAATTTATAAACGAATGAGAATGTCCTGCGATAGCAAACTGACTCTTATGAACAGCTCTCAGTTCACAACCATTCCAACCGGCGAGCCAAGTATAATCTGCATAACTCATACCGTCTTTTGAGTAGGCAAATGTGGTAGTTCTGCCATCTCCGACATCTTTTATACTATTATGTGTGTGTCCAGCAACCGCGTAATCTCCAGTATTTTTAGTCACGATTGTTCCAAATCTACCACGGTCACAATACGATAAATTCGATGCACCGTTAGAATTATATGCACCATCCCAATACGCCATAAACGACATAGTAGGTACAATGGCATCGTCTGTTGCATTATTTGTCCAGTCTGTGCTGCCCTTGTTTGAGCGTGATTTCGTATTCTTATATGCAGAATCTCCAAGACCAAGCCAACTACGAACTCCGTCTTTTGAGGCGGGGTGTATTTTCTTATCGGACGTATAACCAGCAACATAAGCAAGAGTTTTGGCATCAAGGTCAGCACCCTGCCAACCGATTTTGATGGTATTATTTGCGTTATTATAATCTCGGACACCTGTGGTAGCTATACCGGCAGTCGCAACATTCTTGTTTTTATCTGCGGTGTTGTCCACGTTCTCTAGGCCGACATCATTTTTGTCCAACTTGCGAAAGGTTGCTATACCATCTTTATCTTGAGGACTTGCCAATACTGTATCAGCTTGCCGAACGATCGTTGCATCCCAAACTCGCGTTGTATAGTCCTCTAAATTTTGAATTTTATGGTTATGACCAATGGCAGAATATACACTGTCTGCTTTGGATTTAATATAATCCCACAGAACAGTCAAAGGACGCCGATAATATTTTTGATTTGCGGTGTTTGTATCTTGTGTGATAATTTGGACACTATCGTTTAATGTGGTAGAATTTCCTATGCTTAACCCACTTATAAGTTCACTCAAATCATGCGTGTGGTCTGTGGGACTCTTTTTCTCAAGCTTCCCGTCCATTTCAGCCTCGGTATAATACCTGTCGTCGTGGTTATGCGCTTCAACAGGGAATGTCGTCGGCTTATCTCTCACATTTCCCCATGCAACACTATTTGCACTGTCTGCTGTTCCGGCAGTGGTTGCCCGCTTAACTGTTTTATCAGCATCCGCAGTATTATCTACCTTGCCCAGTCCAACCTCTGCTTTTGTATAACTCGGCTTTGTTGCCGCCTTTGCCCACGGATATACATCACTTGCAGGCATCGAGGTAGGGAAGTCAGTGATATCTGCTTTTCCGTGCTGGTGGTTTTTCGCCGCAAAGAAATCCTGCGCCTTTGTTTTGATGTATTCCCATAGCACTACTAACTTGCGCCGGTAATAATGCGACTGCGTAATGTCCGTATCCTGTGTGATGATCTCCACATCATCATTCAAGGAGGTCGAATCTCCGGCAGGCAGCTTTGCGATAGATTCATCTAAATCGATAGTTTTATCATTCAGCAGTGTCCAGTTACCACCCAAGAACACATACAGCTTATCAGGCTTCAGATAATAGATTTTTTCGGCTAGAGGAGCCAATGGTAAGTCGCTCACAACCTCTAAATCGCTTCCGATTTTTACGTGAGCCGTAGCAGTATCTCGATAGGCGTTTCCCGTGTCAAGGCAAACAATAAGCTGTCCATCAATTACAGGAGTCGAATCGAGCTGTGATTGCGCAATTTCGCGCAGAGATAAATTTGACATCAGAAAACTCCTTTTCGATAAAAAAATAACCCTGCACTCCATTACAGAATGCAGGGATTCATGTTAGATTATTATGTCTCAGCACTTGCGCCGGTATCATCAATCGGTTTCCAAGTCAGAGCTTTTTCAACCACCTTCACGCGGCTATCCATCGCGGTATTCTTGGTATCCGTATAAGTATTTGCGTCAGCAACCGCTTTGTTTGCCTTCTTAGTAGCATCCGCAGCAGCCACAGAAACAGCATCGTCATGAGAAGTCTTCAATTCGGTCTGTGACACCTTTGTATTCCATGCTTCACGTTCTGCCGCAGTGATATGCACAGTCGTGTCCTTCGCATGAGTATTCAGTGCATCCTGAACAGTTTTGACCTTGGTATCAACTTCGGTCTTTGTGTACGCATCAGGCACCGACACATACAAACCATCTTCCTCAAGCGTTAGCGTATTATTTGCTTTTGCAGAAACCTTCACAGAGACACTGATCTTATTATCTGCAGAAACAGTCACTTCAGCGGACGGGGTTGCCACACCTGTATAAACATCAATCAGTGAGCCAACCGGAATCTTGATGACATCGCCACTGGTAAGTGTCAGTTCAATGTTCTTGTCCTTGGTATTATAAGTACCGTTCTTTACCACCAGATCCTTACCCAGCGCAATCGTCAGTGTATCACCACCAAAGACGGGCAGTTTGATTGTGCGAGTCTCTGCGTCATAGGTGGGCTCATGAACAACACCAGTCAGAGTCGTAGTAACAGGTTCATCGCCTTTTGCCACGCTCAGAACGCCAGAATTATAGGTGACATCTGTAACGAATTTACCCTTGATACCTTCCACTGCGGCAACCTTGGCATTGACATAATCGGCGACAGCCTTGGTGGTCGGAATATCATTGTCGGTTGCATCTGCCGGGATCTCTGTTACTGTTGATTTATTCAATTGTACAAATTCCACGCCGTTCCAGATATGCATACTATAATCCGTCATGCGGAAATAGATAATACCCTGAATCTGACCAGTCGTCGGCAGAGCAGAGACCATCTTACTGGTTTTCGTGTATTCAGCAGTGCCTTTGAATAACTGTAATGTATCAGTCGTAAAGTACAGCGTGTCCATATCCTTGGGGGATAGGGCATCATACCGTGCTTTCGTGCCGTATGAAAATTTTACTTGTGCCATTTGTTCCTCCTTCTTTTTAGAATTCCGTCCACTGGAAATTTGTCTGGCTCACAATAAACGGCTCAACTAAAAAGCGCCCCGTGGACACACTTTGCTGTACTACCCACGGAGCGTATTTCCCTTTATTGTCTTTTATCATCACGGTCTGCCCAGCATATGAATCATCTGCAGCATTCAGCGCCTTGTTTGCTTCCGAAACCGTATTGAACATCAAATTTCGCGGACGAATCGTTTGAACGGATAAATCATCGCGCACATACTTCAGTTCAGAAGTGTCTTTTGTAATGATCATATCTCGTTCGTCAATCAGGCCAAGAGCAATGGCAGCATCAATATCTTCGTCATTGCCGTAGCCGAGTTTCGAATATTCTTTTGCCATCGTTGCCTCCTTATTAAGAGAGCGGATGGCTTAGAACGGAACCACCCGCATCGTATGAGAATCTGCACCAGAACCGCCGCCTGCAATTTCGACAGCATTGCCGATCTCCTTGCCATTTGAGGTAAGCTGTAGGATGTTGTTCTGATATTTGATGTTGTCTGCCTTACCATCCAGATTGATATTCAGCTGGTCATACATACTCTTGTTCAGAGCAATCAACTCGATAAGGCGCTGGTCAAGCGAACTCAAAGCTTCATCGGGAACCACGTCTGCCCAGTTGCTAATCGGGATGATATGTACCACGCCTGGGCCAACCTTGCGCACATGTTGGATCGTTTCACCCTCGGCTGTCATCTCAACATCAGAGAAGGTTAGCCAGAACTCAATATCACCAGCTTCACTTGTCAGGTTCGTATCAAAGGGCAGTTTATACTCCAACTTGTTTTTGTATAGCTCTGTAGATTTTTTTAGAATCTCAGTTTTATAGCTTTTGCTAACAGGGAGTTTGTACTCCAGCAAAACAGTGTAGTCAGTCATATCTACGCCACTATAAATCGTATCAGCCAGAAAATGGAGGTTATCCACCAACTTGCTGCGTTGCATAATACGCTCAGTCAGACTTGCGGTAATACTGTTATCTGCATTGATCAAAAAAGTGTACATGGCTTACACCTCCTTTCCGTTCACGATATACTCATACTCATTCAAGGAGATGCGCCCTTCATCGAACTTCTTTTTCAAGAATGAATTTTGTACCTTATGGTCATGATAGAGTCGATGCAAACTTTCAACGAACTCGTTATATTTCTTTTCCTCGCTCATAGCAGCCCTCCTTCAATCAGTGTCAGAGTATAAGCATCAATAATAGCCTCGGGCGATGTTCCACCCAAGGCTTTGATCTGGTCATATTCGTATTTATCAATTTCCTGCAACACAACAGTATCATAACCATCAACAGGAATGTAATAGTAGCCATCTACATGCCAGATATACTTGCCGTTGCTGCTGATAATGCCCTGTGCATCATCCTCTGCACAGTTTACCATAATGCCATGCTTCGGCTGGTATTTCACAAACTGAAGGCGGTCAAGAGCATCGATCGCCCGACCGTTTTTAAGTACCTTGTAATACACTCTCAACACCTCCTTAAATGCTGAACTCAACAGTTACACCCAGCGACTCAGACGGATAATGGAAGCCATACAGCTCGCCAGTTTCCTCAATTGCGTAGAAGTAGCCATCGTAATTAACAAACGGAGAGCGCAGCCAATACTTGGTCGGTTCACCATCTGCGTTATGCTTAATGCGGGATTCATTGCCAGTCAGGTAGCTGATAGTCTGACCTTCGTAGATGTATGGTTCATCGATCATAGAGGAGCTCACTTCAATCGCAGACGGAATGAAGAAGTAGCAGTCCGAAGTCACAATCTCCTTGCTCTTACCACCGGCAGAACTCGGCACCTTGACTTGCTTGACCAGCTGTTTCCAACCAATCGGAAGCGCATCAACCAGACGAGAATCCAGATATTCGCGCAGAGAAGTGTTCGCCCAGCCACCCGCATTCGAAGAGGAACTGTTTAGAGGCATATCCTGACCCAGTGTGTCTTTCTGCAAGAAGGTAATAGAGCAGCGCTTGTTGGAATTGTCACTCAGGTAGAAGTTCTTGAAGCTTGCAACCTCAACAACCAGATTATCGTGTGTCCATGCGGCCAACTCACGGCAAGCAGCGTCTCCAAGGTCTGCGTACCAAAGCTTAGACCAGTAAACAGTACCTTTAGCATATTTCTCATAAGCGCCATCGTCTGCCTTTGCACAACCAAACACCAATGTGGCATTCGTCTTAGTAATGCGAGTACGAGCGATTTTTGTATAAGAGATACTAGAACCATAAATATTAGACGAATAAACGTACAAGCCGTTGTCTCCCTTAACATGCCGAATGACGATCATATCGCGGGAACCAGCAGAAGCGCCGTTTGCGGAGTCAATACCCCATGTCATCTTCACACCATTTGAGTTCCAAAGCTTGATACCGTTCATGCCATTCTGTTCAAAACACTGCATCAGAACGGTATTATTTGCATTAGCTGCGTCTATCTTGTAGTCAACAGCCAGCACAAAATCCTTGTCCTCATCAAACAGGGTGACGTCTGTATCAACGTAGGTCTTTCCGTCAAATACTTTCGGCTCATTGAACAAAACTTTCTCAGTGATGTCATCATAAGAAAAGTCATTGCCAAGCTGAATTGTAACCTCATCCTTTGCTTCAACAACAGTCTGTTCTACGCCGACCTTATTCATTGCATAGATCTCAACCGGGCGTAGTTGACCGATTTCTTTTCCGTCAAAGTAGTTGGAAACATACTCACACACGTCATAAACAGCATTGATGTCCTTATTTCCGGTAACGTAGCCACCTTTATCCCAACCACTGAACAGGTAATACTTAAAAGCAGTTTCCTCAGAGGTATAGGCCGGAGTGTCGCCGGTATAAAGCACCATAGAACCATACGGAGCAACAGTTTCCTGCAGCACAGCGCCACGGTTCATATAGCGAACAGTGTACTTACGCACAGACTCGGTATAAGTTGCGGTAACAGTCTGATTGCTGAAGACGGTTGTAAACTCGGTATCCCAGCCGCTGAAAGTAAAGTCTGTAGAGATTGTGCTCTCGGCAGTAGGCGTCGGAATCGGATTCTCTTCACGGGTAACAGGGTCAACTGCCTTGCCACCCTTATCAATGTACTGAACATCCAACACAGTGCCATCTTTATTCACGAACGTCCATTTAAACTGCTGAACCAGAGTGTTGTAAGTGATATTCAAGTCAGGCCACTGCGCCGTAAACTCTGCCAGCTGACGCTCACGCATAATGGGCACATGGACACTACCTTCAACAACAGAATGGTCAGTATTGTAGCCGTTCTCATCCAAGCCGGTCATCTTCAGCAGACGATCCAGCAGGGAAGTATCATCCAACTGCCAATCAATACCAGTCAGACGCACACGGTTCAAATTCACACACATGCCCAGCATTGCAGTCAAATCAATGGTCGGGCAGTTCTCGGCAGTCAGAGTGGTAATGTTCTTATAGTCTGTAATCTTTAGGTCAGTCAGATAATTCAGGTTCTTAGCGCTCAGACTTGCAATCGCAGGAAGTTCAGCTTTTCGAATCTTACCACCTTTAGCAAATGCGACACCCGTAATACCAGAGCCGCCAGCGTAGAACTCTTCCAGATTCGTACAACCAGCCAGACTGATGGACTTCTTCAGGTTCGGCACGTTCTGCAGATTCAGATGCTCCAGCAGAGTGTTGTTTCCGACTGCAAAGTCCGTCATGTTCGTATTCTTGTAACCCGCAACAGCAGAGCCAATCTTCAGGTCGGTCAGCTTTACGCCATGGCTGAAATCAACATAGCCAGGGTAGAAGCCAGAAATGTCACCAATACTCTGGATGATAGAGGCGTTGTAAACATAAACTTCTGTATCATTCATAGCCTCGATCGGGCACTGGATTGCATAAGTCTGGCCACGCTTACCACGCACCTTCACAGGATTAGAACCATACCGCACAGAGACATAAGTATCAGCGTAGGGGATAATATGGAAAGTACCATCTGGCTTCACGCCTGTCCAGTTGGTCGGAGTGTAACCGCGAATGGTCATATCATCCGAAGTACAAGTAGCACCTGTATATTTAGATGCCATGTATTTTTCCTGATAGCGCTGGAATTGACGCCGCTGATGACGCTTGTTACCGTGCATCATAGGCAGATAGCTGGTCGTTCCATTGTCCTCATAAGTACGGAAATACTTGCGCCGCATGTCCATGATCCACAGTTTCTCAGGCTTTACGTCCTGATAATCCTCAAATTTCTTCAGGATACGGGTAGAACTCCATGCCAGAGCACTCTCACGATTCAGGAACATCTTTGCAAGGTCATCCGCAAACAGGTCGCGAACCTTACACCACAGCTTAGAGTCATGTGCGTTAAACACGCTCTTTGTGCCGATGGTGTCAGTGTCCTCGTAGCCGTAGCTCAGAGTCAGACCACCCTCGTTATCGTTGCCCATAGCGGTATCGTTATCATAATCAAAGCAGAAATCCCAGTGAATCAGGTCAGTCGTGTGCGGGAATACGTTCTTAGCACGGTTATCGACCATGGTGTGGCGCTCTGTAAATAAATAATGGAACAGGGTTGAATCCTTGACAAAGTAATTTTCAAAGTTCTTCTTGAACTCCTCGTCATCAGCATTCACGACCCAATTCTGAACACGAATCCATGCGTTTTTCGCATCTTGAATTTCTTGCTCACTACAATTCTTGTTGATATAGCGGAATTCAAAACTGTGGTCGCCGTCCCAAGTTTCCTCAGAAAAGTCTCCACTCAAGAAGCGAGTCTGTGCATCGGTATTGTTGTCGATTTCAATGATGACTTCCTTGTGGTTGTTCGGGTCCATGCCCATCGTGTCACTATTCTTCTTAGAGTTACCAAAATCGCCACAAGCATAAAAGTGCCACTGACCATCCTTAAAGACAGTTGCATTAGCGGTATCGGTCTCCTGAATAAACACAACACAGGGATAGAATGCCATGGTGTCGCGCACCTTCGGATTATCCTTGCGAGCCTGACGAATGTACGGATTAAACTCGTTGAACTCATCGGCCAGCAGTGCGTTGTTTGCATTCTCAGAGGAGGCAACATTGACTTTGATGTTAAAATACTTCTCGCCAACGCTATTTTCTGTAAATGCATACTTGCTGCCGGTGGTCTCATCACCAAATGTAAAACCACCAGAGCAGTCGATATCAATATTGCGGCCGGATTCGCCATAAGCATTAGAGCTAGTACCTTGTCCCTTGTGAGAACCAGTAGCGATCCAGTTGTCTTCTACTGCACGACCGTTCTTATAAATGTGCTGAATCGTTGTATTTGGCACTTCGTTCTTCTTGCCGGTCGTAAAGGTCGGCGCAGAAATCTTGATAATGCGCAGGTCAGGACACTTTTCAGCCAACAGGTCGGGATTCAGTTCACCGCTCACATCCGTAATATCGTTGCGGGTGTAGCGCTCAATCATTTCCTCTGCGTTCTTTGCATCTGCAATAAAGTTATCAAGGATCTCGTCGTCTGTCAGGTTCATCATGTAGGACTTCATACGGTAAACCTGCACGTCACAATCAGCAGAACCAATCGTAATGCCGACAGGAGATGTCTGTGTAAAGTTATCGCTCGCATCATACAGCTCAACGCGGCAGGGGATACCATCCAGCCACAGAACCATTTCTTTATACTGACTATCGGGCAGAATATTAAACTCGAACTCCATGAAATCATCTTCACAGGTCGGTAGAGAAATACTGTTCTGCTCACTGGTCAGCGTGATTTTCTGTGCCTGAATATTCAAGCCAATGCCGCCATTCAAACAAGTCAGTGCCGTAGCATCGTAATTCTTGACATTTGTAGTTTTGAACACGAGTTTGAAATTCTTACCCAACTTCTTCGCGTCGTTACCAAAAAGCTTATAGCTGATAGTTGCTGTCGTGCCAGCCTTAACACAGAAGTAGGTGTCGCCATCTTCATCCAACTGATAACCGCCATTAGACCAGTCAAAGTTATCGCTGACAGTCAGGCTGTTATTGCCATCCGTCCACAAACGAGTTGCATCTGCGTTCGTTTTACCGGCAGGGTTAAAATCAAATGCCAGATTCGTCTTGACAGGCTCAATGGTAATACCAAGCTCCTCGATGGTAACATTGATTGTCTTGCTTACAGAGCCGCATACAATTTTTAGCACATGAGAACCAACGTTAGCAGATTTCCAAGTCCATGTCTGCATTGTGCGACCAACAGTCAGGGTACCAGTCTTTACACCGTCAACTTCCAATGTTACAGTGGTCGTAGAACTGGAAGGGTCATAAACGGTGTAATTGATTGCGACATTACTATATTGTTTTACACTTGCCGTCTTTGTAGCACAGCTGATAATAGGTGTTGTATTGCCCTCAGTTGCCCACATGATGTCTTTAGCAATCTTATTACTTGTAACCTGTTTCCCATTGATCTCAGCGGTCATAGAAACTTCCACAAGATGTGCACCATGGGCTTGAGCAGGAATCGCATAAGTCATCTGTCGGCCAGTAACAGCGGTCGTAGTAGAGCCAAGAGGCGTTCCATCAACTGTAAAATTGATAGTTTTGGAAATATTGCCATACGGAGTGTAACGGAAAGTAACCTCACCGTTGTATACCAGCGTATCATCAAAAGAGCTCTCCAGGTAGAACTCAACGACATTGACTGTCCATGTCTTTGTTCCGATGCTGCCAACGCTATCTGTGGCTTGCAACTTGACCGTATTATCACCGCTGTGCAGATACTGAGTCACATCAAAGCTATTCGTTCCCTGAATGACGGTCTGTGTTCCGACTTTTGTGTTGCCAACGTACCAGACGCCAGTAGCGGAGCCAGTATCGTCACCAGAGTTGTCCACAGAAGTGAACTTATAATTGATAATAGCGGGGTCGCCTGCAATAACAGTCAACGCAGAACCATCCAAACGCTCGATGGTAATCACGCTGGAGTTTCCGCCACCGCCGCCACCGCCTTCAATGATGACCTGTGTTTTCACCGTGCCATTTTCCAGCAGACTCAGCTTAGAGTCCTCATAAGTGATATCATACTCGCGGCCAGAATTCGGATCTGGTTTCACATTGTTTAGCTGCTCTCGAATGTCAGAAATGTCGCCATTGATGGTATCAATAGAGGTCTGTAAGCCAGAAGTTGTATTTTTCACCACTGTCAGGTCGTTCGCCACAGTCGTAACGCTGGTTTTTTCGGCCTTCGCTTCCAGCAGCTTGTCCGTCGCTTCCTTATTATAATAGTCGCTCTGTAAAGTGTTCGGCAGATCCCCCACTTCAGTCTTCAGGTCATCCAGAGCGTTTTTTGTATTTTCCAGTTCTGTCTGAACAGGGGAGAGCTTATCAGCGATCTTTGCTTCGACCGTCTTATTGTATGCAGTCACCCAATTCGCACTAGGGTCAGTATTCAGGGTGATGGTTTTGATGACTTTGTCTCCATTCAGAAACTTGATCGTCTGTGTCTCGGCGCTGTACTGAACATCAAATTTGGCCAGACCGTCCACTTTTGCGATCTCACCACGGAGCAGGGTCGTAAATCCATCGACTTCTTCCTTGGTGTAATAGTTCGCTAATGTATCAGCCAGACCATCCACAACAGCCTTTGCTTCCTGTGCACTTGCCGCTGCTTTGCTTGCCGCTGTCTGTGCTTCACCAACCTTCTGACTCATAGTAGCCAGGAACTGGGTATACCAGTCATCGCCGGTCGGGTCTGTCATTCCAGAACCAGAAAGAGCCTTCAAAACAGTCAGCTTGTCGTTCGGGCGAGTACGCCACAGATAATTCTTCGATTCGCCAGAGTTTGGAACCGTAATTGCGCCTGTCGCAATGATCTCAAACTTCAGTGCTCCTTCTTTGGCCGTTGCATAGTTGCTTACCATCCAGTAGAAACGAATCTTGTCATTGCTATACGACACGTTCACGGGCGCAGTATAATTCTCATTGTTGTCGGCGTTCACATAATGAATCTGGATCGTCATCTGCATCAGGTCTACGCCATCGTAATAACGCGGCATTTCAAACGGAATGACCTGACTGTTGTTTTCCTGAGTGATATTTATCTGGTTCGGATTCAGCGTAATATCTTTTCCAGAATCAACCGTAGAATAATCATTGTCCGAAAATGTATCGTACCATGTGTAATTACCGCTCCGTGAGAAATCTGATTCCACCTGGTCAGCTTCCAAAGTCGCGATTTTATCATTGGAGTCAACGACCGGACGCTCAGCCTTCACAGAAGCCTCCATCGTCATTACAGGATTCGCAGCGGCCATACGTCTGGATTTGTTAAAAGAAAGTGCCATCTACTCACTCCTCTCGTTTATCTCGTTAAGATTCTGCCGTCAGACTCGGAAAATACCGGTCCATCAGAGAATCCATGTAATATGTGTGTTTGGAATTTTGTGCATTGCCTTCGCCTACAATGTAGGGATAGTACGGGTAATACCGGCTCAAGCTCAAAGACATCGTTCCTTCTCCCAGATTGATACTGATGCTCTTGATGATCCACTCGACCGGTGTTCTTGAATTCAGATATTTTGCCGCATATTCGATCTTTTCATTTACGTCAAGCCAGGGGACCAGCAAGATCGTAATTGAAAGACCATCGGTCAACCGTGCGCGTTTCCATAGCTCATACTCCGCCACTTCCATAGCTCGTGCATCGGTGGTATATCCTTCATAGTCTCCACCCGATAACACTTCATTGCGCCGCCCGATTTTCTCCACTGTCATTTGCGAATTATACAAATCATCGATATTATTCGGGTCATTCACACAAATGAATTTCAAATTGTCACAATTTTCTTCCTCTCTCTGTGCTGCAATTTCTGCGGCAGTCGGGATAGTATCAACTAACTTCACCATCGCATGAGATTGCTGTTGCCCGATAAAATAAAAGCAGGATGTCGTTGCGTTATATTGGATGACATAATACTTGCCACCCTGCATAACGGTTGCATCCTGTTCGTTATCGTTCCCATCTGGGTCTGTGGTTGAAGCAAACAACTTGGATATCTTTTGCGTTTGACCAGCCTGAACGCTTCCGTCCTCCGATGTGGAGCTGTAGGTAATGCTCCAGATGATGTTCAGTGCGCTTTTTTGTGTAATGGTTACGGGGCAGCTGAATGCAATTTTCTTGTCTGATGTAATGGATGGACCACTGCCGCTTGTACCGGTAGGAAAACCAGCAGAATCAGCTGACACTGTAAGAGACAGCGTATGTGTTGAAGCGTTGTAACTTGTATTGTCTGGTGTTGCATAACAATCCGCGTCAATCGTTGCGCCAAATACCTCAACGACATTGCGCACAGAAGTATAATCTACACTGGCCGACTCTCCATCTGATGTGACAAGGCTTGCAAATAAATCGCAGTCCAAAACCGGTGGGTCATTGAATCCACTCGGAATTTCCTTGCACACAAAAACATCATCATCAAAATACATTTCAAATGGGTAATACAAATCCCGCAGTTCTGTGAGCATCTGCCAGATCGTTGTGCCAGTGTCGTAATCCAAATCATGTGGAACTTTACGGCTCCAATAATCAATGCAGTATTTTGAGAACTCGCTTTCCTTCATTACCGCTTCAATGCTTTTGTTGATATCTGCTTTTTTGTCGATTCGATGTGCTTGTCCTGCCAGCTGTCCAGCCAGGTCGCCATTCAGTCGAGATACCATATCCACACAAGAAGCACTCACTGTATTCGTTGTAGAATTGTATGTAAACCCATTGGAACTGAAACTAAAACAGCCCTGGTTATACCAATGAATCGAAGAAGTATCAAAATAACTGCCAGAAGCGTTTCTTGAATACTCATCAAAGACCTTTCCGTAAATTCGAGTAACTCGTTCCCGTCCTTCGATCACAGCAGATTGAATATCGTGCATCGAATGCTCGACATAGCGGCTGGATTTTCCATATTCCTTGCGCAGTTCCGCCTCGCTCCAACCAGAAATCGCGCTCACATCAACTTTTTCCAGTGTCGCACCATTCAATTTCATGCCTTCCACCGCTGCAATCATACATTTAACGCGAATCTTCTGTCCGTAAATCGTCTCATCAATACCGGTAGCGTCCGCTGCTAAAATATTTTCGGGTGTCATACCACCAGGCATTGTTTTTATCTTTGTAACAAGAGCATCAAAATAATTCCGAAGATCATTTTTCAATAATGGAATCAATCCGTTATTTGTTTGCAATAGAGGAGTGAACGATATATAAGGACCGGTTTCGCCATCTGTCTCGTACATCGGGTCGTCTGAACCAAGAACGGTGGAGTAAATTCCAGCCTCAATGTCGTTTTCTTTTACAAATTCGCTGTATCGCAGCATATTGCTGGATGTCCAATCGATTTTGTCACGGTTCAAATTGTCGATGTTGCCGTATTTCGCATAGCCGTAAGTCTTAAAACCCTGGATCTTCTGGTTGTAATATGTCACAGCATTGATGTATCGAATGTCTTGTTCGGTCAGTAGGGCAGGAGATTTATCGCTGATTTTTGCTTTAGATCTTCCTGCCAGACCAATGTAGATTCGCACATTTCGGCTCAGCCATTCTTCCTCTGTGATATTGGAAAGATTGCTGTTCTTCCCAAGATACATCGTTACATTAAAGGTTCGTCGCACATCAGATTCACTGTCAATTGAAATCGAGCCATCAATCGCAACACCTTCCAAAGAATCAATCGTTGCAAAATCTTTGTTTAGCAGGTCGATTCGGCAATATACGTGAGAGGAATGATTCTTTAACAGAGCGAGGTCTTCATCTGTCGGAAGATACGTCATACGCTACCTCCCGGTTCATAAGAACTCAATCCGTTGTTGTACATATCTGCTTCACTCTCAATGCTGCCAATCTCCACAAATTCGAATTCGATCGTGCCCTTATCAACATGCTCTGAGCAGGAGACAGTCACGTTCCCATTGATGCCGATGAGCCATTCGCGGCCATCTTCCATCTTGAGCACTTTTGCCTTGGTATCTGTCAGCCAAGCACTCAGTTCGTCACGGAACGCATTTCCGCCGTCGATATCAAAGCTATCATCTGTATGTTGGAATCGAATGCCAACGCCACTAAAACTGCCAGTGTAATAATTCGCTTCACTGCCATAGAAGAGGAATGGATACTTATTGCCCATCGTCTCAACCACTGCGGCAGAACGCACCTTGTTCAAGCTCTCAACCTTTGGCTCCAGTACGATTCGATAGGTCTTATCCCCATCGGTCAGCATTGCGCCGTCAAAAGAGCTCTTTACTGTTGTCTTAATATAACCAAGCTCGATTCCATTCGCGACAGGGGAGAGTGCGTACTCATATTCCGTGCCGCGCCCTGCTGCATACAGGTCCGAAAAGCCAACCGTCACATAACCATTGTCGGATGTATAAACGGTAAGGTCGTTAAAATCAGAGGTCGAAAGAGCCGCGCCGGAAGGGGAGATTACCTCGAATCGGTAATAAGCAACTTTATCGGCAAAAGAACCGGACAACCATGTGAGTGCCTCACTCGATGCCCGGAACTCACTGCCGCTGCTATAAAATTTTGTTGCTCCAAGAAACGACTTTGTACTGGAGTATGCGCGGAGACCAAATTGTTTATCTGTCGATCTAAAATGGTATGAGTTGATTCGTCCAATGCTGAGATAATCCGACAGAACAGAACTATTCGATGCACTCACAGTGCCCGATTCGTTGATGTGTTGGTTTGTCCATGCAACTTTCACGGCCAGTCGATTCAGCGCAATGCTTTCCTGATAGATCGTCATCCACTGTGCCGTGCCTTTTTTACGTCGCTTGAACCGAACTGCATTCACACCGGTGCTCTGTGTTAGATAATACTTTGCATACAAATCGATCTGTGCGCCCCATTTATCATTGGTGGCTGTGATTTGTGCGTCTCCAATGGCTTCTGTATAATCCGTATAGATCTGCAAAAATCCAGTATCCAGCTGGAAACCACCCACCGATTCCGCTTTTGCCCGTACATAATAGGCCGTATGATTGTCCAGTCCGTTCACATCAAAACTCTTCATGGAGTCACGATAATAAAAACAATTCGACTGTGTGATCAATTCCTTGTTTTCGTCATATAGGTAATATTCGTAGCGATTGATGACTTCACCCTCCGCAATGGGGTAATTATAGCTGAAATCAAATGAATAAGAAGGAAAATTGATGGTCTTCACTTTACCCAGTGTCAGTTCCGTAGAGGCAAGATACGGCTCAGAATGGCAGTAAAATAAAATGCGGTCGCTGTATTCAGAGAACATATTTGTACCTGCCAGACGACACCGGATCACGATATAATATGGGTCATGCCGGTTTTTCATCAGATTTGCCGAGAGCGTAAAATTCCGCGCCAGGCCAGAACCAGTAGGAGCCACCGTGCCAAACTTATAGATGCCCTGGTCTGTCATGTTGGGGGCAGTTGGGTTATAACCAGTAGCCTTATCGAAGATGATAAAGGCGACAAGATCAATGTCCGCATAGGCCGCAAACTGGAACGTGACCTGCTTCGAGCCATCAAATACTCCAATTTTAGATAAGATAGGTTTCATTTTATCACCTCCGACGTGTGTTTATTTAAGATCTCACAACAAAGCAAAGTGCACCGTCTTCATTTACGGCCATCCCAAGCTCTGCGAGAAAATTTTTCAATGTAATAGCAGCCACTGTTTCATTCAGCGCGGTGACAGAATCATTTGTGTCCGAAATACTCTGTGTCAGTTCACCGTAATGGTCGAATTCCGTTGACTTGGCATTGTTCAAATCGGTCGTTAAAGTACCGATATTTGTTTTGTTTGTCTTTACCTGATCGCTTGCCATTTTCAAATCGGCCTGCAACGTTTCAATGTTTGATTTGTTTGTACCAATCTGAGAATTTGCCGTCTTGAGGTCGGTCTGCAAGGCTTCGATATTCGTTTTGTTTGTACCGACTTGTTTCTTTGTCTTATTGTAATCCCATGCAGTAAACGAGCCGACATTTCCTTGAATCTGTTCCACTGAATCTTTTACCTTTTCAATGGCTGTTTTATTATCCGAAACACCCTGCGACAGCTCATTGTAGTGACCGGTTTCAGCTTCGATCTGAGTATTCAAAGTCCTATTGACTTCTTTTGCAAAGGTGTCATCTGTATATTTGGTTGCTAAAATCCAATCGTCCTTACTGTATGACTCTGTATCGCCGCGTGATTTGATGCAGACATACAGGTCTCCAGACGGGCCCTCTGTCCAAATATCTCCTGCGTTATACATCGGCGTTGGTCTTTGTGTGAACGTCTGACTTTTCGAGTTCGCCGTATCACGAGCATAGATTGCCATGGAGAGCGCATTGATTAGGCCAGAATCCGTGATTCGCACCCACTCATAACCTTCGCCGGTGTCTGCCCAGCGGAAGCAGTGATTCCTTCGGACATTCTGATATAAGTCACCATCATGGGCTTTCTTTTGCTCATCAGTTGTCCAATTTACAGAGGGGTCATTCGAGCCTTTTTCATTGGGGTCTTTGTATCGGTAGTACGTTGTAATCGTGTTATTGATCTGGGACTGAACTTCTTTTTGTTCAGAATTCGCTTTGTCCGATAATTTTTCCAAGTCGTTGCCGAGCTGTCCGACAACCGATTTAATATTCAATAGTTCAACATTGGTATTGCCTTCCGTCACAACGATGTTTCGGAAGTTTTTCTGCAATGCCGTCACAACAACTTTCTGTCCAACGCTATATTCGTGAGAACTTGTAAACCGATACACACCACCAAATGCGGCTACTTTATATGCGGTCCCAGCTTTTTCGGTGATTACACCATAAGTTGATGTATCAAATTTTGCTTCGTCTACGGCTTTTCGTGCGGCAGAAGCAGTTTCTTCAACCAAGATATCAAGTGCTGATTTTTCTGACATGTTCTGCCTCCTGAAAAATAAAAAGCCGACCCGCTGGGCTATCCCAGTGGTATCGGCATTGTGTGTAGATATTCAATTTAGCGCTTATTCCATTCCTGCGCCATTCGGGTCGAGAAGTTTTTCTTGATCTCAGAAGCCAGATCCTCAGAGTTGCCAACAGGATTGTTGATCACAATATTACCAGTCGAGAAACTGGTGTTGCCAGTGCTCTTCGTAGTAATTGCCTGAGAACCATACTTAGCCATCTGTTCAGAGAACCACTTGTTCGGGTTGCCACCCATCTCAAACAGTTTCGATGTAATGTCAGCAGGCACCACACCATCACCAGTTTCAAGGTAAGTGTAACGACCAGACTGCGGCTTACGGACCAGAAGCTCAGGGCCAAGCTCGTCAACATTGGCGAGGTGATTCTTGGATGCAGACTTTACACCACTGGCATGACCTGTGATATTTTTCCATAGACTTTTAACATTATCAACGAGCGAACTAATTGGGTGCGTGACCGTATGAACAACATTTTGTAAAACATTGTTCTTTGAAGTGTCTGTTGTGTCATACTTTGTGACAGTATCGGTCAAAGTACCAACCGGATTCAACACCCATTTATACCATGCGTGGCCTGTCTTCTTTGCGGCCTCTTCCGACTCAGATGCCTTTTTATTAACATCGTCTGTTGCGTCTGCAACGGCCTTAAACGAATCAGCAGTAGTGTTCAACTTTCGATTGATTTCGTCAACCGCATCGGAACACCCATTCTTCATCGCTGTATAAGACTGGTCCATGACCCACTTCATGTTGTCTGCTAGATTAGTTGTACCAGGCTCCACATTCTTCCATGCGTTGTCCGCATCGGTCTTCAGTGTGCCTTCTGCACCAAACGTAGCATTGCTCTGAGAAGTTATTTCTGCCCAAGCCGTCGAGAGCCTGTCCTTTGGATTGTTTGCTAAATTGCTGACACCCTGTTCCACAGCACCCCAGCTAGTATCAAAGCAGGCACGGGTATCAGAGAGCATATCCTCTGCGCTTTTACTGGAACCTGCCCATGCATTACTCAATGTCTGATAAGTACCATTTGCCAAATTCTGAACGCCACCGCCGCACTGCTCCCAGCTGCCGACCATCGTATTACGGATGGTATCCATTGCCTGAGTGCAGCTATCAGAAGAGGACTTGTATGCAGAATTCAGCGAGGCTGCGGTTTCCTGAGACATCCCAGTAGAAGTAGCATAGATTGCATTCCAACCAGAGGTGTAAATATTCCGCATCGACTGGAACAAACTCTTCGTGATATCATTCAGCTGGTCGGAACTTATACCGGCGTTATTATCGATCGCATCGTAAGTCTGATTCACCAAGGTTTCCATCTTACTGAACATTTCGGAGCTGATCGATGTGATTTTATCTTTGCTTACGCCAGTCTCTTTCGCCACAGAAGCCCACGTACTTTCAAACGTAGACCGCATCTTGTTCATTGTGTCGATGGTTTTGCTCTTTGTACCACTCAACAATTCCGTAGTAGAAGAATACTCTTTTGCGCTCTTTGCGATACTGCCAGAAACACCAGAATTAAAGCTACCCAACAGTTTACCTAAACTGGACTTTCCAAACAGTGTCTTAACGCGGCTAAGGATCGTACCAGCGGCAGTTGGAACGCTTGTTGAACCACTCTGGAACGAGTCATCCATGGAGTCAATCAGGTCTTCTGTGCTCATCTTCACACTATTCCATGCAGAAGAGAAGGTGCTCACAACAGAGCTTGCAAGAACCTTAGAAGCCTTTGTAACAGCCCCTTCATCGACCTTGCCTTCCACAACGTCTTTCGCAGCAGAAGCGCCAAGAATCTTACCGACATTTTCAGTCAGCCACTTTAGCGGGTTTTTACCGATCGTCATCAGATTCTCAGTCTCATTTGCAGGAATAACACCGTCGCCCTTTTCGAGATAGGTCATCCGGCCAGTCTGAGGCTTGCGGACGATAATTTCATCGCCTTCTTCGTCAACGTTGTACGGAGCAGACTTCTTGATCTTCTTATCGCCTTTTGCCTTTTTGCCCCAGTTCCAGAACCAAATCTTCCAACTGCCGATACCCTTCTTGCCAGAAACAGAACTAGATGTGCTGATACCATCGTCCTTTTCCTTGAACTTCACACCGAAGACTTTGAGAATACTCTTGAGAGTATTCCAGATGTTGTCCTGCATCGTGCCAAGGCCAGTCGCATAGTATAAGGATTTCGCACCATATTTTAACTTGTCCCAGAATCCTTCGCCCTCAGCGGCCATCTTGGCATATTGAACCGACTTGTCCCAACCTTCAACAGGGGAGAGGTGATAGAGCACGTTGCCAACACTACTTACGATCTTCTCACCAGTGGAGCTATTTTTATCCGACCAGATCTTGGTGTTTTCTTTGCTGATCTTACCGAACTGCTGGACGGCGTCATTTACAGCGATCGCAATAAGTGTGCCAACAACAGGAATAGAAGAAATACCAGTAGTTAACGTGGTGGCAGTTTTTGCTCCAGTTGCCGCCGCAGCTCCACCGAACCGTGTGAGTAGATTGCCAGCGCCTTTTTGAACGACTTCTTTTTTCGCCAAAGTAGCCAGAGTCTCGTCCACACCAGTTTCAACGCCTGTCGCAACGATTTTACCAGAGAAGATTCCCTTTAACTTATCCCACAGACCGGTTGCGGCTTTAATGATAGGATTGTCTGCATTCGCTTCGAGTGCTGCACTGGTATTGTCTAGGAACGACCCGATCGTTTCCTTCGCTGCTGTCTCAAGTCCCTTAGTCTTAGCCTTGCCAATAAAATCACCAAGCATGCCAAACAGACCATTCTTGCCGAACAAACCTGTCAGTCCGCCGCCATCTGTGCTCGCACCATATGTTCGAATTGCTGTCAACACATTGTTCAGCGTCTGAAGAGTAGTTAGCAGCTTCTCGATCTTGGTGATAATTTCGTTGACATTCGTGACGACTTGTGTGGACTTCATGTTACCGAGGATAGAGTTTTTCCAATTTTCATTGTAAGAAATCATATCGTCGTAGGTCATCTTGTCGAACTCTGCGAGATATTTCTTCTTCTTCTCATAATCCTCAAAACTGGAGCCAATCAGCTCGTTGTTTTCCTGAACGGCCTTTTTCAGCTTGTTCAGTCGCTCAATCTCGTCTTCTTTGCGGTTCTTTCGAATCGTGTCATCCAGTGTAGACTGTGCATCACGAACAGCGTTCTGGTCAGCCTCCCACTCGAAGCCACTTCCGCCGGCATGATAAACATGGACAGTCTTATTAGCCTTGGCCTTTTCGAGTGCGTCCTGAGCTTTGGAAAGCTCAATGGCTCGTTCCTGGGCATCATTCTGTTCATTCAGTGCATCGATTCGCTTGTCAATCACTTCAAGCCATGCGTCGCCCTGAATTTTGAGGTCGTTGGACTTGTCCGTATTAAACTGTTCAAAGACACCAACAAGGTCGGTAAGGAGAGACTTGATATTAGAGAGGGTAGTTTCGAAATTCTTAGCTGAATCCGTAGCCATGGTAAAGCCGTCGCCTGATTTTTCAACGGCAGCTTTTAATTCACGAAGACGTTGAGCGAGAGCTTTCGTTTCGTCAGCAACATCATACTCAGCAATCATTGCGTCGAGCTTCGCAATGAACAAATCTTTATACGCCTTTATGTTAAACTTTAGCTGACCCTCTTCAAGACTTAAACACTTAATGTAATCATCGTCTAGACTCATGAGCTTCTGATAATTATCGATGCTTAAACCACCATAGGTGTTGTATTCTTTGACAATATCAGAAATATCAGAGAATCCACTCTGGAAATGGTCGATTCGATCTGTCGCATAATTCAGAGAAGAACCAATGCCATCAATGTACTCACGAATGCTTATTACATTCTGAGAAATTTTTGCAGCTGCATCTTCGAACCCCTGAGCCAGATATTCGCCAGCTTCTCCTCCGGTCTCTCTAGCAGAAGCCGCCAATTGTGCCAGATGGTCGGCAAACATCTGTTTGAACGCATCGCTATTATAATCAATTTCGCCAGTCTCAGAATTCAAAGCATCCTTGTAGGCCGGATTGGTAAACAAGTCCGTCTTATCATACAGATTCCGAATCGCTTGGTACTTCTTCTCAACAGAATCCGCATCCAAAAATCCAAAGTCATTATCATTCTTCTTTGTTCCAACGTCATAAAGGTCAGAAAATGCGGATTTTATAGCGTCCGTCTTTTCCTTGGCTTCATCCATCGCAGTGCCGTAACCCTTGATAGCGTCAGTCAGCTGCTCAAAAGAGATGGTTGTTGTATCTACATTCTGATCAAGATAATTCAGAATTTTATTCATCTCATCAGCTGATTTTCCGCCATCTTTTGCGGCATTCGCTTCTTTGAGTTGTTCTTTCACAAACTTACGGAACTGCTCTACATTGATTTGGAGCTTATCGCCTTGCTTTGTTAGGCAAGCCGTGAACTTATCATCCAGACCAATCAAAGACTTTGCTGTGTCAGCACACAGATAACCATACTGGTTATACTCCTTCATTGCCTTATTTAAGGTATCGAAGGCAGAAGCTACATCAGTTACAGATTTGGCAGTATTCTTATTCCGGTTCTTGGTTTCCTTATCAAAACCATTCATGTGCTGACGGAACTTATCCGAATTGCCCATAATTTGGTCAACAGTTGCGTCCAAAATATCTAAACCAGAAGCAAGGCCAGCATAGACCTCTTTAGTCCTTTCTGGGTCAACAGACCATGCTGCATCTCCATTTGCCAAGAACTCTTGTGCTGCAGCGGCTGTCATAGATGCTTTTGCAAACTCGCCAAGGGCAGGACAGACCCGTTCAGTCAAAGCTGTTGCTTGGTCTTCTGTTGCCTTGGTTGCATCCTCGACTGCATCCTTCTTTTCGCCCTGAGCAATCTTTGCAAGCTCCGCATTTGCTTTCTCAACAAGAGCCATGGCCGCAGACTGATACTGAGCGGCAATCATACCCTGATACTTCTCGGTATTCACCTGAAGCTGACCATCAACGAGTTCGAGACAACTCAGATACTCGAAGTCTTCATTAAGAAGAGTTTGGAGTGTGTCCGCACTCAAATAGCCATATTTATTGTACTCCTCAATAGCGGTGGTCGCATTCTTATAAGCAGTCTGAATCTCATCAATCTTAGAGGAGATATCCTCCATCTTCTGAGAAGCTTGTGCTACCGCATCAACATCATTTGCAGAAGACTGAGCTACAATACCAACTTGAACAAGTGCTTGGATAAACGCATTCACGCCGTTTGTATCAGCGGAGAAGTCCATGTCGGTTAGAGCCTTACGAAGATTTGCGAGAGCTTGAGCTTGCTCATCAGACAATCCTTCGTTTGTACCCCATAAGAGTTCATTTAGTTTACTAGCATCAAACCCATCAATTGTATCTTCCAGTGTTTGAACGGCAGAATTTACTTTATCAAAAGTAAAGCTAACATCCATACTGTTATTATTGTCATTCTGCCAAAAATCTACAGCTTGAAGCTTTCTACGAGCATTCGTATTATTGTTGATGGCATCGGTAGAATCATTGTAAGCATCCACATCATCATGAAGTGCGGCTTCTTCATCCATTAAATACTGATAAACAGTATGATACGCACCTCCGGCTGCTCTTTGTGCTTCAGTTGTATTTTGAACAATATAATCTAAAGCTCTACCAAGTTCGGAATAATACTTTGCAATAGAATCTGGACTATTAAGGTCTTTTACGCCAAAATCACCGCTCTTATTGAATACATCAATCCCCGCATCCTTTAACTCATTCATAATACCAAGGTTGGCATTTGCAGAAATAGAACTAAAGAAATGAGAGCGATTGTTATCTTTTGCTGTTTTAACTAGCTTATTGCTTTGAGCATCCTTGGATTGCATCAACTTCGACTCGGAATCTTTGAGCTGTTCTTCCGTGATATCCTTCAGCAAACCAAGTTGTTCTTCATATTTTCCATTTTGAAGATCAAGCTGATTTGCTTTGTTTTCGTCAAGAGTGCCTTGTTCTTTTGCAAGAGCCAAAAGCTCCTCTTGGATATCCTTTGCTTGGTCAAAATCTTCTGTACTCCAACCAGACTTGTCACCAAGTTCTTTGTAGGCATCGACTAAATCCTTCAAGGAAGAAGTCGTGTTGTTGGCCGCATCAGCAGCTTCTTTCGTTTTTGTAGCTGCTGTATCAATCCGCTGTGTATAGCTTGTAATCGCACCAATAAAAGAGGAAACTACAAGCCCAGTAACAACACCAAGGGCCATATTCAAAAGTAACGCAGCACCACGAAGAGCCAAAATCTTTAACTTCGTAGCATCAATTGGGGCTTGACCAGAGATTAGCCATTTGATAAAATCAGATATGGAAAGATTTGTCTCGCCCAAAGCCTTTTTGTATGCTTTGTATTGCGCGATTAAGTCAACAAGAGACGCTTTTATTTTAGAAAATGTCTGAATTTGTAACTTTTGAATGTTAGCATCTACCGTGAAGAAAGTTAATATCGATTTCGAGGAGAAGAGAAATCATGGAAGAATATGTACGGTATTGCCCATTTTGCGACAAATATTACCATAAAAGAGATTTGTTGTGCGCGTTTTGTTTGAGAGATACTATTCTATTGCCTCAATGGAACGGAATGAGCGAGCAGAAAAAAATCAATTGGAGGTTTACAAACAGACCCAAAAGAGATATCTCAGAATTAGACCCGAATTTTGTTAAAGAGATGCAAGATAAAGCCAATGCCTTTGACGCTCAATATAGAGCCGATTTGGAGGAGAAAGAACATCCGAAGTATGTGCCTACCTGCCCAACCTGTCATAGCCCCAACATTCACAAAGTATCAACCACGGCAAAATTAGTTGACGCCGCCGTTTGGGGACTGCTGGCGCGTAAGCCTAGAGTTCAGTTTCATTGCGATAACTGTGGTTACGAATGGTAAGAGGGAAGTGAATTAGAATGTCTCTAGCACTAGCTGTCTGTAACAAAAACGGTATTGTTGTATCCACTGATGTGTGTACAACAATTACACTAACGGACCCTGATACTAATAAAATAGTGGAAGAATGGCACGACAACTTTGCTCAGAAATCTTACCTAACCAAACAAGGTCACGCAGTTGCATTCACCGGAGCTGGCGAATTAGATAATAAACAGAAAACACATATTGTAATTCTTGACCTCTTAAAAATTTCTGACATGATGTTAATGTCCGTAAAAGAAGAGCTCAATTTTCTCTTACAGGAATTATCAGCAAGAACCAGCAAAAATATTGTTTACCTAATCGATGCGGCTATTGAAGATGGAAATAACGTCATTCTTTATACAGACACAAGTAGTAAAATAGTTCACCCCAATATTGGGATAGACTATGCTGTGGCATCTGGAATGCACGACGTATACACAGAAGAGTTTCATAAAGGCAACTACGATATTAGTAATATGGACTTCTCTAATATGGTTGACTTCGTAAAGAAAATGACTTCTTTGACCGCAAAGAAATATGACTCCGTAAGTGAAGAAGTCGATTTAATCGTCATAGATGATACTGAATCTTACCGCGTGACAGAGATCCCTCGTCAGCCATACATAGTTGATCCGTAAAAGCTTTGAATTCTTCGAACGCAGAAAAACATTTCTGCTCCCAAGAATGAGTTCCTTTGTTCCAAATTTTAGCTTCAACACTTCCGTCCTTTGAGTTATTACAATCAGACGCAAAATAGTTTTGATCTTTTTCGTAATGTGCAAAATAATACATAAATACCTCCAAAGAAAAGGATGTGAATTAACGTGTCTCTGATTATGGCTCTGGCGAACCAAGACGTGTGGTAACAAATCCGTTTGATGGTGATAGCCAACTCGAAAAAGACTTTAACGATTTTGACGCTAAGGTGAGAGCCGAGAGGGAAGAGGCGCTGAAACCAAAACTCCAGAAGTAGCAAAACCTGTTTACACCCCAAAATGCCCCGTCTGCGGATGCCCCCATCTCGACAAAATAGGTGCAGGCTCTAAACTGGTTGATGTAGCAATTTGGGGATTTGCGAGTAAGAAACCTGGAAAGCAGTTTAAATGTAAGGCATGTGGGTATGAGTTCTAACATTCTACGTCAAATGTGACCTCCCGTTCTCTTTACATTTTGTCTTTTTATGGTAGACTTAAATAAAGACTAGAAGAAAGGAGGAGACTACAATGACTAGAGAAGAATTTAATAAGATTCTTCAGGACGAGATCGAGAAGAATCTGAATGATTTTGCCAACGTTCTGTCGGAAAGAGAAGACAAGAAGATGACAGTTGAGCAAATGGTCGCCGCTGCGTACAATATGGCAGTCACAGACGCCACCGCATCTCTTGTTGCTACTCTCGAAAAAATTGGTGTACTCAAGTACGAAGATTGAGTTGTGAAGTGATTTTTTGAGGCAGTCCCTTAACAACTTCCTCAGCTAATACTTGAGTGTTACCAATAGGTTCTCGCTGCCCCTTGATATAGTCAAGAAAGGCAGTGAGTTCTTTTGTTTCAATTTCAATTTTCATATACGAATTCACCTCGATTAAAAAATGCAAAGTTGGTTGATGTAGCAATATGGGGCTGGGCAAGCAGAAAGCCCGGCAAACAGTTCAAGTGTAAGAATTGTGGGTATGAGTGGTGACAAAAGAAAAGCCCTGCTACACAAAGTAGCAGGGTAGTGGTCGTATTTGTTTTAACGCAGAACATACTTTGCAGTTTTGGACTCAGGGTTTGGATACAAAATTTCAAATTGCTTAACTCGCTTTGTTGGAACGCATAAAACAGCATCAGTGTATGGCTTTTGTGCAGCCTCATCCATATCTTTTCCAGCAGGCGTTTTTGCATAGCAATAATTCGTCAGTGTAATATACTCATCGTCTGCATTCTCAAACAATCCAAGAATATATGTGTCATCATCCATATGGAGTGTAAGCAAGTTTCCTTCTGGATCGAGATGCCTTGTCCAAACATTGTCACCAGAGTCAACACCAAGAAATTTCGACACATTGCGTCTTACACAAATCGAATTCTTTCCTTTATAAAAAATGATAGCTCCGATGATTCCAACTAAAACGTACACAACAATTATCGGAAATCCAGCAATTGTAAACCGTCCTAGCAAACGGTCAGCGTAATCCACACAGTATTTAATTACGAAACCAATGGCAATACTAAGAGTGAGATATCCTTGGTATTCCATTTTCCGCAAGGATAACTTAGAGTAACACCATACGCAAATAGCACCTGGAACAAAGATATTGAAAAGTGTCTCTACATTATTTATTAGTTTGATTATCTCTGTCATCTGCTCCTCCTTCTTGATTATAATTTGAATGATTGTCGCTATGATTTCTCAAATATGTTTCCAGTGGATTTGCAGAACTACCATTCCCTGAATATGTATATTCAGTCGGTTTCCGATTACTGTAAGTCGAAATTTCATAATCCGGCACATGCTTCTTATTGTTTTCCATGATTTAACACTCCTTTTACAAGAGTGTATCACGGTTCAGAGATAGTGTCAACTAAACTTTGCTACACAGGGCTCCACAATAATCCAAAACAGAGATTGACAAGATATTACGATATATCCTATAATAGATAAGCAATCACTATGTACTATGCTAAAATTCCAACTGAAAGGAGGTCGCCAGTTATGACGCATAAAGAATTTAATGAAATCTTAGAGACTGAAACGAACAACGGTATCGATCTTTTAATGCAAAAAATGCGAGGACTCGAGGGAAAATCTCAAACTGAGCAGATAGCCAATATGATTTGTTTAAGTATGGGCGCTACAATTAAAATTATAATAGCCATACTTAAACAGTGCGGCGTTATCAAATTCGAAGACTAAATAGCAAAAGCCCGGCCTCCCAGTAGTAGGGAAGTCGGGCTTTGTTTTATGATGATACCTTACTTCAAAAGTTCAGCGATATCTTCAGCAGTCATGCCATTGGCCAGTGCGTTGGCAACAATGTCTTCTGCCTTTTTGCGATTCAACTCTGCCGCAATCTTTTCATCGGCATCAGCCTTTTTCTTTTCGAGTTTTGCAATCTCTTTATTGAGTTTTTTCAGCTCTGCTTCTTTTGCTTTTTTCTCAGCATTCAGTGCAGCAATATTCGAGCCGAGAGATGCGATTTCTTCAGCGATAGATTCCGCTGCGGCATTCTTCTCAGCGATCTGCGCTGCATAATCAACGCCATCAAGAACCTTTGCTTTGTTCTTGCTTCCTTTGGGTCTAGCCATAATAAAATACCTCCATATATTTTGGATACACGATTGTACTTATATTATAGCCAGAAAACTTCAGGAAAGCAATCTCTTTTTTATGTATTATAAATTACATTATAGTGATATTGACAGGATATGACAGACGGGTGTATAATAATCTGGCAGTCAAGGATTCCGCGTTTACTTTCTTCCTTTCATAGACGTGTATAGGCGAACGTCCTCCCATTCAGCCGAAAGGCGAGAAGGAGAATGCCATATCTTTTACTCCCTTTCGGTGAGTCTACCGAGAGGAGTGATGTGTAATGACTATTGAGATCACTACGGTCTACTATGTCGCAATGCTGATTTTCGGCTTTGCTGGCTTTGTCAAAACGCTTCTTGAGATTTTCAAGATGTTACATCATCATAGCGAAAGCCGTGATAAGTAAAAGAGCCGCCTATTAGCAGTAGGTGGCTCTTTCTGTGATGTGAATGTGTCCAAGCATTTACATTGCATTTTAAACTGTTCACCGAGGGCTTCGTCTATAGGAGTCCTTGGCTGTTTTTATTATACACTTTTTAGAGTACGCTGTCAACGAACAACAGTGTACTTTTTCTTTTTGTTCAATTATTCAATCATTTTTCTCTTACTTGTATCGCGCCAGAGAACAGCGTGTCTCCTCATTCCACCTACTTCTTTAAGTCGTCTGGTTACGTCTGAGGTGGACTTCTGAACTTTCGTCCAGAACTGACTATCCTTCCAGTGGTTGCTCACTGACCCTTTTTAGTCGATGAACCTTCCGCTCTCCTACATTATATAATAGGGGAGTGGATCGGCTGCTGACCGCCCATTGTAAATACTACTTAGCACTCAATTATTACCATATTTTAACAATACGATAAAACCGAGCTTTTATCTCAGCATATAGCATCCATATCCTTGTTTCTATCTTTCGATTCCTACATTATATAAATATAGGCGATATGGCTCTTAGGGTTTCCCAGCACTCTAGGGGCTATTTTATTTTTACATGGTGCCGCATCCTATATTTTTTATACACAACAAATATAAGAGGGCATATTAACTTTACCCGCACCATTCTTGAGCTTTCCGCTCATCTGCATTACAGACAACACGCCAGAGATGGCAGCTGTAATGGCCGGAATAGAACCTGCAAGATTAACCATCCCGTCTGCTGCGTCAACAATCTTCGTAGCAAGAGTCACAAAGAACTTGACTAGATCACTACTTAGAACGTCGTTTGAGAATTTCTCAAAGCTGGCGTTAAGCCGCTTTAAACGACCCTCAATTGAGTCCATCATACGCTCTTGTTCGGTCATTGCCGAATTAGAACTGTTAGCGGCATCCTCCATTGATTTTTCAGCAATGGAGAATTGCTCGATCACGGAAAGTACCGCATTCGAGTTTCTTTTGCCACCAAGCATCTCTGTGACGTTAGCTTTACTAACATCAGTAAGTTTATCCCATACGGCAGAAATCTCTTTTAGGATCTGATATGTACTCTTAAATTCTGTACCGGCGGAATCCTTCATAATGTCAACGCCAGTCAGAGACTTCAACTCGCTTCGAAGTTCCGAAACAGAATCTGCCATGTCATCAACTGAAACACCAAATGCCTCCGCGTCTGTCTTACTGGCTCGCAGATACATTGAAATTGTTTTCAAAGTTGTGCCTACGGTATCCGGGTCCTGAAGTACAGAGTTGGCTGCACTAATCAACGAAACGGACTCTTCAAACGAGTTCCCGGCTGCCGATAATGCACTTGCCGATCTTACGAGTGCCTCCGCAATACCACTTTCGGAGATGGGTTCGTTGTTACCCACCGAGTTAAGAACATTGACGACGTGTTCTACTTCGTCAGCTTCCATTCTAAATCCCTTTAGAATAGAGACTAGATAAGAAGCTGCGTCAGATGCACTATCAATTCCATCACCAATGTTACTTAGGACAGTGGACCACTTTGCAAGCTCTTGTGATTCGTCCAGTGTATAGCCTAGACGAGACCATTCTGCTGTACTATCAATAACATCCGAGATAGAAGCGCCAAGCTCACGCGCCTGACTTGAAGCAGACGACAAAAAGCTTGAGTATGCCGATTCAGTTTCATTTGTGACTTTTTTTAAGTTAGTCATAGATGTGTCTATCTCTACGACATTATTATAAACCTCTCGCAGACCCTGCTTAACCATAGCAACGCCATACATTGCAACGGCAGTCTGGAAGTGTTCCTTAAATAGACGAGACAGCTTTTGACTTAAAGTTTCAGTTGTCGCACCACATCTGTTGGCTTCGACCTCAAGGCTTGATAGTCTTGCGCTGAGTTCGGTCACATCGCCTTCACAACCAGATGCTGCCGATTTTATGCCATTTATGCTATCAATCAAGAAAGAATATTTGCTTTTATTTGAAATCGAGTTTTCTAACTTTGTTGCGCGTTCGTAGACACTTTTGAATTTTGTCATGTCAACATTGGCTTGCTTTAAATCTCTAAAATCAAACCCAAGCTCTTTCAGATGTTGACTCGTAGAATTGAGCGTTCCATCAAGTGCTTTACAATTTTTATCAAAGTCTTTAACAGCCTTGCTCGGATCTGTATTTTCAATAAGAGATAACTGTTCTCGAAGCTCTTTTATTTTGCCAGATGTATTACCAGTGCCGTCTTCACCATATAAATAAGTTTGAATATTGGAATTTTTATAATTGGAGTTATTCTTGGCATAATTCTCAAGAGCCTGAATTTGCTTTCTACGATTTTCATAAATAGATTCTTGCTGCTTTAGGGTGCGTTTTAAGTCATCTTCGGTTGCTTTTTGCTGTTTTTTTAGCTCTTGAGTTGCATTATCTGTGCCATTCAATGTTTTCCTGCTTGCCTTGAATTGCGCATCGGAATCCATGTTTGTTAGCTGTAATTTTTGTTTTTCAGAAAGAACATTTTTTATATTCTTATATAGTTCTTTCATCTGAGTATTTGTTTTAGTCAGCTCATCATTTACAGCTTTAAGTTCTGATTCTTTCTTACCATTTGCAGTTAATGCGGCTGAATCGACCAGAAGTTTTGCTCGTTTCTGTTCAAGCTGATAAAGTTTTTGAAATTCATCATCTGACGAATTTGCTTTAGCGCTATTTTTTACGCTCCCAGTGTTGACCTTAACCGTCTGCTTGGCCGCAGAAGCCATAGCTTTCTTTAACTGTGCGGTTACTTTGCTCTGGTCAATCTTGACATCAAGCGTTACCTTCGGGGTGATGATTTTTCCGCTTGAAATCATACTACGCAAAGCGGTATTGATGTTCTTTGCGGTCTCATTCTGATTCAACCCAAAGGCCAGCTTAATCGGACTATTTTTATATTTTTCTTTGACGGACTCGAATTGCTTATCGAGTTCTGCTTTACTCGTATCAAGAACGACCTTGACCTTTATGGCCGTTACAGAGGAAGTATCAGCACTACTTACGGTGTTTGTGTTATCCGCCATACCGTTGGTCACCTCTCTTTTCCATTTTCAACATTCCTTTCAAAACAAAAAAGAGAAGCGGCCAGCTCCTTAAAGCCAGCCCTCCTCTCATTGAATTTTATTCCAAATAAATTCTCATAAAAGATGGCTTTTACAATCCATGTAAAGCCGTCTTAACAATCATTGCCGCCTCGAGTTGAACAGGTTTAATGAATTCTCTTTTTGGACGTTTCATTTTTGCTCCTTCGCTTCTGAAATACCATTCCAAATCCATCCACAATCCATGCTCAATCCAATTTGCGAACATGGTTCCACCAACAGCCTCGTCTTCTTCATCATTGAATCCAATATTAACGGCTCTTGGGTCGTCATTAAGCCCATTTCGCTTATCTATTCCATACTGAACCTCAGAACGATCTGTGCTATGATTAAGGAAAACTGATGGCTCTGGTTTGGCAATATCCTTAACAATTAGTGAAATTACGTTTCCATTACGAGAAACATTGCTAACAATATTTTTGGCATCAGTAATACCTGATATCCCGTATTTTGGATGGATGTTTTGTTTTGCACTTTCAAGCAAACGTGCTTCTAGCTGTGGAGCAACATCATCACGAACAATACGTTCCACACCATCTGCCACATCGCTCAATATGTCATCGAAGTTTGTGTATGACTGTTTCATTCACTCCACCTCAAATCTCAAACCGATCCTTTGCAGACTGAATTTTTGTCGTATCCTTCTTGATGTAATACTTATTGGTCACATCTGTACCGGCATGATTGAGCAGGGAAGAGACGTCCTCCAGACTCATACCAGCATTCTTCAGCAGGGTAGCACCACTATGCCGGAAGTCATGCGGGTGCAGCGTAGGCTCATCGATCATCTCACCAATCTTCTTACACCAGTCGCCAGCAGTGCTTGAAGTAATCGGCATCCAAGCTCCATTGATTTTTGTACCAACAAACACATAGCCGCCATCCTCAATATCATGCTCAGTGCGGTATTCCTTCAGCGCTTTTAAAAGCTCAGAAACTTCCTTGCTGAACATCAAATCAACAATTTTTCCTTCCTTCTCCAGAACGTCATGCACCATACGATTCTCATAGTCGATAGACTTCCAGAGCGTATTCCGCACGGCGTTGACACGAGCCATCGTAGACAACGAGAACAGGGCGTATAACCGCAGCGTCATCGCATTATCTTTCATGTGAACTGTGGTTGCAGATTCAACCAACGCATTCAGCTTCTCTCGCATCAACTTGACCTCATCCGGCGTAAGATATGTCTGCTTCACAACAGCCACATCCTTGGTTGGACGGTCAATAAACTCCATCGGGTTTTCTTTGATGATTTTCTTTTTGCGAAGATACCGGTACAGCGCAGAAATCGTACTCATGCGCCGTTTCATGCGAGCAGAGTTGTTTCCGTGCTTCTTACAATAGAACAGAAATTCCTCAATATCTTCTTCTTCAAGTTCCGTTACAGGGGCATTACCCTGATTGTCCAAAACATAAATCATCCACTGCTTGAAATCCGATTCATAATTGTAAACAGTAGACGGGCTGAGATCACGGATGCCCATATCAGTCTCATATCTATCCCAGTATTTCAAAGACACTGGGTTCACGTTCTTGAACTTCTCAGCATCCCATAACTTCAGCGGTTTACTTCTTGTAGCCATATTAAAATTCCCTCCAACCCACCTCTAAAAGTGTTTATTCCTTTTTATCTTTTGCCAGCACAGCAGAGATCTCCTGCTTATTATCCAGCATGGCAGAAGTTACTTCAGAAAACTTTTCAACATCAAAGTCTTTCAAGTTGCCCTTCACATCATTCAAATAGTTCTCCATAAAGTCAACGAAATCAGAAATAGGGTCAGGCTTCTTAATAATCTCGTTGAGCTTGCCACAGAGACCAAGAACCAACCATTCCTTATGAGAACGGTCAATCTGCTCGTAAACGGCCTTCTCCAGAGAATCATACTGATCCCAGAACGCAGAAGTATCACAACCAGCCTTGTTAATCTTGAAATTGAAAGATTCGTAAGCAATACGAGGCCACTCACTCTGCGGCTCGCTACGATAGTCATAATCTGCAAAATACTTCAGGATAGTCAACCGGAACACAACATCGAGCAGTGCAGGCTGATAATCACCATCGATAGTACATGTCTTGACTACCTCATCAAGAAACTCATTTCGCTCCTGAAAATTTAAAACCTTCATTTTATCTCCCTTTCGTCTGTGCTTGCTTTAATTTCTTTCGCTCTTTCCGAGCTTTTTTTAGGTCGTCATAATCGACCCAGCCTCCATCGATTTTGGAGTATGTGATCCAGCGGTAATCTACATCAGGATACTTGAACCAGAACATCTTGCGCTTCATCAGCGCAACACTATCAGCGAATCCCTTTGTATCAATCACTTGTTTGCTGCCATCTCGATATGTAATTTCATAGTCCGCTACGTAATCAATCTTCCGCACCGCTACGTCCTTTCCGTCCTTATCGATCCGGCGGAACGCTTCCTGCAAAAGAAAGGGGACTTGCTTACGACACTCTACAATTTCGCCGCTTGCCAGCCTTGGCAATACAATATCTCGATAAAACAACATTTCTGCCTTACTATCATAAACCACGCCATCATATGTTCTGTCTGCTGGATTCTTACTGACATTAAACTTTGTTCTGTTCTTTTTCTCCATAAAATCACCACGAAAAATAAAGGGGCGGTTATGCCCGCCCCTTACGATTTGATGTTTTCTTAACTACCGGCTTCACGGGCGTCTCATCCTTTACATCACTAGATGATTCATTTTCAGCCACTACAGGCTCATCCATAATTTCATGGAAAACATCACGAACAGCAGGGATAAAAGTTTCTACCTCGGCTTCCGTAACATTCTTATACTTGCGCATCAAAAGAGTAGTTAGGTCTACCTTTGCAGTCTCTTTTGAAATAATTCCCTGACGATACTGATTTACGGCAGTCCACACAAGAAAGTGCGGCTCAGTGTCGCAAATCATCCGCCAAGGATTAAGACGCGCATCCTGCTCGCAATGCGGGCAAACCGGATATTCTTTTCCGCAAGTACGGCACCAATTCAGATTTGCCATTAGGCAGCTGCGGTCTCGATGCGGAACAGACGCTTATCGTCAGAGCAGTACTCCTGAGTAGCGCTGATCTTAACAGGGTGAGTCAGCTCGTTATTCAGGGTCATATCGATAGCGTTATCCATCTTGGCGTTCGGGAAGATGATGCGCATCAGCTTCTTGTTTGCCTTGTCGCAAGGATTGTAGCAGAATGCCTCAATCACAAACTCGCCCTCGGTAGAGAACTTGTCGGCACTATCATTGATAGCAACGCCCTCTTCGCTCTCGTACTGGTACTTCACAACAAAGCGGTCGCCAGCCTTCAGGTTCGCACCAGTAGGCAGAGTAACCTCAGTGCCAGTGACAGAGAACTGAGACTCGGCAGTCTCACCCAGTTCAAAGGTCTTCAGTGCGTTGCCCTGACCATCAATCAAATCGATGTACTTAAAGGGTGCATTTGCAACAGCAGCCTTGGGGGTGTGAGTCAGGGTCAGCTTCTTGCCATCAGTAGAAGTAAGATACTCAACAGTGGTAAAGACCTGCTTTGCCTCAGAAGAAGCAACCTCCTTCTTGGAACCCATCTGCTCTGCCAGAGCACCCAGATGCATCAGAGCATTAGACCAATCAGCCTCGGCAGTCTTGCTCTTATCAAATGCCATGATGTTAACACCCTGTGCATCCTGAGCATAAACGGTCTCGCCACCCAGAGTCAGCTTGAAATCCTTAACCTGATTCATGGTCCACAGGCGCTTGCCGTTCAGGTCATACTCGTGAATGCGATGAACGCGGTCAATAACGACCTCATTGAAATTAAAATCGCTCATAATATTCTTCCTTTCAATTTATTTGGATAAAAGAGCAAGGCTAATCAGTCAACCTTGCTCGTCCAATCCAGTTGTGCTTTTGGGATTTTCCCAAATTCAACGGTGCCAGCATAAACGCCATGCATCGTATTGTCGTAACTTTTTATTTGCTGAATCTTTCTTACATGATTCATAAATACACTCATAGGGTAGTCCATAGCCTTGAAGTAATCCGCTTTAAAGCCGGATGAACACGCCATCGAGAGAACAAGCTCTGCAAGGTGTGGTTCATAATGCTTTGTTTTCTGATACTCCATGTTATCTCTGGCTTCCTCTATCATTGCAATTCTTGTAGGTTCGTCAGCAGCAAATTCAGAATGCTTTTCAATTCCATTTGCGGCACATAGGTACTGAGAAATTGTTTCATACACTACATGGTCGATACGGGTGTCCGTAAACCTGTTGTGTAATACAATCTCACCACTTATGTTATCTTTCGCCATCATAAACCCAGAAGTGTCCATATCACCAAGCAAAATAGACATATCCTGATTTTTATTGCCTATAAAAAGTTGCCGGAACATTTCAAAGTCCGAAACCTTCTGCCAATCAACCCCAACAGAGTCGAGCTGTGCCTTATAATCGCTTGATGTAGAGCAGAATAAGTAAACCAACTGAAAATATTTTTGCTCACCATAATCGATAATATCACCGACAGACGGCATGTGAATCGTAATTTTGTCATTGATTTTGAAATCTCTTCCGCGCATCAAACTTGGTTCATACATTTCTCGAAGTTCCATCAACCACACCCCACAAGGTCATCCAGGTCCTGCGTCTTGAACGTCATAATTCTCACACGATGGTGTAAATCCATGTTGTCCTCGATATTGGATGTGATTTTAAGTTGCTTAATTCCAAAAATTGTACTGCCGTGTAGTTCTTTCTCCACAAGACCACTCAGATAATCAGCTCGTGTTGCTCCACCATGACCTTTCATCTTCATCAATGCCTGATTCACAATAACCCACACAGTAAGCGTAAAGTTCTCATACCAGTCATTAACATTACTGCGGTCAGTCATGTTTACTTTAAAACAAATATAGCTGTGTGCTGCCTCAATCGTGTCGGGAATATGGAAGTATGGGAAGATATATGTATAAATTGCCTCATCTGGCTCTTCAATATCATCATTGCCCATCGCTTCAACAAGCCCATCCGTATTGACCAACTTTAAAGCTAACTTGTTTTTATAGTCCGTAATCAATTCACTTGTTGTCACAGCAAGCTCACCACCTTACATTCAATGGATGTGTTTGCTGTACCATCCGCATTTGTCAGAGAAATTCTAACAGTTACGCCGTCCATGATGCTATTATTCAAAATACGAATTTTAAAAACACCATCCGTAGCAACCTGTGTTTCAACAAAACTCTTAAACTCATCAAGGCAAATAAAGCTCCACTTTGCAACTTCCGCAACCTCTTCGCCCGTAATGCTTGTGAATACCGGAGTAAATTTCTTCCAAGAACCACCAACACGAACCTCCGGCTTGCCTGCGTACTTAATAGTAGCGGTAACCTGAGAATCTGCATCCGGCTCATTACTCTTGTTTGGTTCAAAGTAGTCACAAATCATCTTCTCGGCATTGTCCGTCTTGCTGTTGTACTGATCTTGCCGAATATTCAACACAAGGAATCCCTGTGTCTTACCGTGCAGCTCATAGCGCTCTGTGCTCTGGTCAACAGAAGTAGTAATATATGTTTTCGGCTCTCCATTGATAATTTCCAGCATAAAGCGCTTATCAAGGTCAATCAGCGCAGTCTCGTCATCGAAAGGCATCTGCACCTTATACTCACGCTGGCTCAATGAAGTCATAACAAGTTCCTTATTGTTTGCATAATAAGGCTTGCTCAACGTTGCCCAACGAGAGACTATCTCACCAGTAATTGGGTTTTGCCATTGAATCTGACGGTTACACAGCTCCATTTTTCCACGAAGAAAAATCTCATCGTTCGGTTCAATCTCAGTCACCAGCCATTTACAGTTGTAGCAGTCAACAATATCACCAAGATTCAAAGAATCACCGGGGTAAGCCCAAATCTTCTTCTCCTTGGCTACGCTGTTACTACGGCTAACAACCAGCTTCTGAGGCAGACCGTTCACCAGAGTATTATCCTCATAGTCAACACTATCCTTGAAGTGTGCAGCGAAGTCACGTTTCGCAAAAGCAATTTTGACATCCTTTTTATTAGACATCTTTGCGGCACCGCCAACAGCTCGCGCCCTCGTATAAAAGTCCATCGGTACACCTCCTTACTCAGAGTAGGAAGCGTATGTATCATAGTCGATGGTCTTACGCTTGCGGGTCGATCGGTCTTTTGCCATATAATTATCCAGCATCGTCATATTCTCCTCATGGATGTCTTTCACAAGAGCACGAATGCTCGTGCGCTCGTTAGCAGGGGAGAATACCTGTAAACTTGTAGGAAGGTCTTGTGCACTAAATGCCTTCAGCTTTCCAAACTCTCGTTTGAAATGCTGCTCTAACATCAAATGTGCAAGCATATCAATTTCGTCATATGTAAGGTCTGAGTTGAATTCCTCTAGCTCAGAATCGTAATCATCAAAGCTAAAATTCTCTTCAGGCTCAATATTTCTGGAAACAACAGAAAGTGACTCCATCAAATAACTCTTTGCACGGTCATGTACAAGATCTCTTACCTCGTTCTCGTTTAGGTCAAAATACTGAAAGAAATTACTATCAGTCTCGACTAACTCGTAGAACTTGTCGTATACCTGTGAAAATGCGGTCACATTATCCCTCCAATCTTACTCGGCGGGAACGGCCTCCGCCTTTTCTCCATCAGCTTTCTTGCGGCTACGCTTAGTAGTCTTCTCATCAGGAGTGTCCTGTGCCACAGGCTGTGCACCAGCCATCATAGCCTGCATCTGTGCCAGTGCTACCTGCATCTGCTTCTGCATTTCAGCAAGCTGGTTCTTTGCGGCCTCAAGCTCTGCCTGAACATCAGCAGGGGCAGACTTGGCCGCAGGCACAACAGACAGCTCACTGTTACGCTTGCCAGCACGAAGCTCCTTATAACGCTCATCAATCAGGCGCTTGACCTTAGTGGACAGGTCTTCACCGGCATTCGTCATGCGATAAAAGCGACCACGAATACGCTCAAACTGAGCACCATCCTTAATGTCAATCATTCGCTGAAGATTCTCGACAGTGGGATTCAGAATCGCATCATCGATATCTTCAATGAATAAAACATCATCGCCCTTAATGCCAATAGCCTTAAAGATTTCATTCTGCTCTTCAGGGCGAAAACGCAGAACACCATTCTTGAACGCAGAACAAGTGCTGTTCATATACATGATCTCCTCCGGCGGAATAGGAATTACACAAGGCTCTTCCACACTACCGGGCTCGAAAGTATAACCCTTACCGTTCAGTGACGAAATGGTAACCACGTTATCGTCGCAGTTCAGAACGTCAATAAACTTCTTTTCCATCACGGAACTCATAATTTGTCTCCTTTTCTATAAAAGCGGAGACTTTGCGGTCTCCGCCCAGATTTGTCTTTGATAAAAAATTACTGCAGAACAATCTTAGCAACACGCTCGATATGATCAATGCTGTAGCCGAAGGTGAAGTCCTTGACCATCAGATGAATCTTTTCGTTGTTGTTGTCGTGATCCTCGTAAGTATGAGTCTCACCCTTCATGTCAAGTCTTCCGATCTTGCCCGCAATACCATAAATACGTTTCCAAAATTTTTAAGAAAAATGTTTATCTAAAATATTTTCTACATTATCAAAATCTGTGTAGGGAATTCTGATAAGTTTGATTCCATTACGATTACAATATTCTGTTTTTAAAGAATCTTTCTTTTGCTGACTTTTATATGTACTAATAGAGTCGGATTCGGTTACACTCTTGCTAAACCTAACAGGCATAAAATGTTGTTGCCCGTCGTATTCAATGCAAGTGTTTTTTGATGGTATATAGAAATCAAAAGGAAGCTGCCGTTCATTTTTACAATCTTTAAAACGGTATTCTCGTATGTAATCAATGCCATGACTATCGAGATAATTGCATACTTTTTCTTCACCATGAGAAGAACAACACTTTGGACATCCATGCCCGCCAAGAACTGAATTGACAGCTGTTGACCATTTGTAACCACATTTCTTACATTTAAAATTTGCATGAGATAATATATTTTTATATCCGCTCAAATACTCAACACTTGGAGAAACCGTTCTTAGTCGTTCTATCATTTCAGACTCTAAAATATGTGCTCTCCCAGCACATTTTGGACAACCAGAATTTTTATTATTAAGTATCGTATCAGGAATTGCGGTCCAATGGTAACCGCAAACATCACATGCAAAATCCACTTTCACAGCAACACGGACATATTTTGAAAGAACATGAATAGTAGGAAATCGTTCACGCATTTCTTTTAAGAATTCATCTTCCGTTCGTCTGTTTGCAATCCGTCGATAACATTCTGGACACCCATGTCCATCAAGCAATGTATGAGGTATGCCATTCCACTCATGCCCATCAAGTTTACAACGACAATGCACTCTCGCATTGTTTGTTGTGTATTCAGATAACAACTCAATATTAGGATTTACTTCAAACAGCTCCGTGGAAAATTGTATTGGCGACTTTCTTTTTTCTGCTCCACGCTTAGAGGCAACACATGCTTGACACCCACGATTATCAAGCAACATTCTTGCCTGTACTTCACGTACATCACCGCATACTTTACATTTCCTGGTAATCTTTTTTCGAAGACCATTATATTCGGATAAAATTTCAAAATTTGGGTTTACATCAAACACTTCTTTTTTGAAGTCTTCTGTCGTTCTCATTGGTGTCATCCATGCTACCTCCTTTCTTGCAAAATAAAAGCCAGACATTCTACACAACATCTGGTCAAATTAAATATTAGATAAACATTATACCGGACGCTACTCCGTTCTTGTTGCATCTAGCAACCTCGTACTCTCATACGAGTGAAGACTATATCTTCACCCAGTAAAAACACTGGGGCACACCACTTCGGATGCCAAACACTTGCATCCTAACCGCTCCCACGCGGATAGTCGTTGAACCTTTTCCTTTTCGGAACTTGGCTGCTGATTGCCCATTATTTTATGTTTAGGTTTTAACCATGCATCATCTACAATTTTCTTTCTGCTTTCGCGACCACCCATCTAGGCATATTTCATCCTTCTGTTTTGGTAATTGTAGTTTTAGGGTTTTCCAGCAATTCAATGTGTATTTTTTATCGTGATTTGCATCACGACTGGACTATTTTATGTAAACTACATAGTTTAATCCGGGATCAGCAGGGAACCATCACCCAGCTTCTTGGCAGAGCTAATACCAGTAATAGCAACACCATCGTAAGTCTTAACCAGACCATAACGGTTAAACTCGTCCTTAGCTGCGTCAGACAGATACTCAGCGTAGCCGGTCATACGACGCATCTTGGCACAGTACTTCATCAGGCTGACAGTGAAGGGATTACCACCATCGGCGTACTCATTCAGATACAGAGCCAGAGCGTCCATGTCCTGCATAGTGGGCTCCTTACCCTGTGCATCGATCTTCTGCTCGCCACCAGTGATAGCGTCATCAACCATGCTGAAGATGTCATAGAACATCTGGTTCTTCAGAGCCTCAGTCATAAAGGTGGTCAGAGTTGCCACACTCTTCCAAGCATTGCGTCTTACATCCACAAAGCTAAGATCAGCCTCGATCTGCTTATTACGCCAGACGGGCTTAATGGTCTCGTAGTGCAGGTAAGACTTCGGCACGTTGCCGCCCTTGGCTGCATCATAAGCCTTCAGGGTGTTCTTAACAGTACGACCTGCCTCATAATCATCAAACTCACCAACATTACCACGCTCAAACATGGAGTCCAGCAGCTCATCAGGTGCACCATACAGCTCATCAGTCACGGTGCGGTTAACAAACTGAGCAATCTCCTTGTTGGGGTCACCCTTGTCAATCAGCTCCTCAACATGAGCGCCAACAACCTCAGCAATTTCCTTGTCCTCGGCATCCATAGCGCGATTGTACTGAGTCTTCTCAGCAACTTCATAAACACGACCAGGCTGCTTCATCAGCTCGGCCACTTCAATATTCAGTGCCATAATTCATTTCCTTTCTCTTCGCGCAAAATAAAAGAGCTACCGCCAAAAGACGATAGCCTTAAATTTCACGTATCGTATTCAAGTTTTTTCTCTCAATCAAGCAACAGTCTTTGCCTCGGGCAGCACACTGATCATAATCAGCTTGTGGCCGTTGTCGTCCATCACACCAGCAAACTCAAAACGAGAAGTACCAGTAGTAGCAACCTGCCATTTACCGTCAGTGTTGACCTCCAGCAGCTTGCCGACATTAGCATCCTGTGCATCATCTGCCTTATACTGGTCTGTGCCGTACAGCTCACCAGCATACAGCGGAACGCGCTTCACCAGCACACCTGCCTTAATCTCGGTGACCATCTTATCATAGTCATCAAAATTAGTCTGGCTTGCATAGATGCCCTCCGGGATAAACTCATGGGCAACCATCTCGATGCCCTCAGCGGTAGCTGCATCAGGGAACTTAACCTGACCAGCCTTGTGGTCAACCTGAACACCCATACCGGTGACCATAGCGACCTTTGCGGCATAGTTAGCGGGAATATTCTTCGCGCCGTTCACCATCAGTTCACGAATCATAATATTTTTCCTTTCTCTCAAATGTTATTACTTGCCCAAATATTCCCGCCATGCGTCACGCTTGTTAGCGTTAGTGGTGTTATACTTGGTTTCATTCAAATTCAGCTTGATACTCTCAGGCTTATGTACCTCAGATGTCTCAATCTTCTTTTCGGCAGGAGCCTTCTTAGCGGCTTCAACGCAACGCTCGGCAATCACACTCTTGATGCCGGTCTCATCCAGATTATCAATCAGACTTGCGTAGTTGCCACCCTCAGAAACCTCAGCTTCAGTAATCATCTTGCTGGAGATTGCGTACTGACGCAGATCCTCCTTCTTCTGTGCAAGCTCCGCAGCAGCTTTCTCAGCAGCTTCCTTCTCGGCCTGATCCTTATATGGGGTCAAAGAAGCAACCTTTTCCTTTGCACTCTGCAATTCAGTATTCAAGCTTGCAATAGTGTTATTCAGCTCCGCAATCTTGGTGTTGACCTGAGAAACAGAAACAACCAGAGTGATATTCTGCGGCTCGCCAAGAGAAACCTCATTGCCCTCAACGGTATAAGGGAACATGATGTAATCAAGGCTATTGATAGGACCATACTTTTTACACCAAACGGTATGGTCCTCCGGGAACATCTCTACCAGATACATATCAGAATTGATCTTACGAACTTCCATTCGCAGCTTACTCATGATATCATCAACAGTCAGACTGGAAGTCTCTGGAGCGGGTTCAGTGCCGGTTTCAGGTTCAGTCGGGGGAGGGGTTTCACCGCCTTCCTCGGAAGTTTGAACATCAGGCTCTGCCGGAGTAGTGGGCTCAGTGGTAGACTCAGTAGCGGTCTGCTCTGCCTGCTCAATCTCGGTGGGATTCTCAATCTGTGCGGTTTGAGTTTCCTTATCCTTATTCAGTTCCAAATTTTTTGCCTCCTTTTCATTAGATTCTATATTTGAAATCTCTTTTGTGTCCTCAATGTAGGCATTTGCCAACTCAAGACCAAAATCGGTTTCAGCGACTTCAAGCAGTTTAGAACACTTATATGCCGGTTCAACATTTGCACCAAGCAGACAATGTGCAGTAAACACGCCATCGTCAATAATTTTTGTCATGCGGCCACCCACGATTCCCTTATGAGCTTTCAGCACATCAATTTCCCAACTTGTATTCAATGTGCCACTCTCAATACGGCGCAGAATCGTCGCACAAGCTTTTGGATATCGCTTCCAGATCTTACAAGAGGCAACAATAAAGTCGGTATCGTCAATTTTCTCGATACCGACCGATTGAAAGCTACCGAACGCATCAGTGTCAAATTCGGCAGTCTTGTATTCATTGCCGTCAGCGTCTTTTCTGGTGACGACTTTCATATTGTGACCGGAAAAATCCAGCTCACCCTTTGGAGCTACAACCAACTTACCAACAAGCGGGTTGCCAACCAGTGTACTCATCCAACTTTCAATGGTTTCACGGTTCAAAGCAACCTGATTTCCATTTACTGAGAAATCACAAATGACAAACTTGGCAAGATAGTGGTCTGGATGCTCCGTAATCTCAGAGCAACAGATGTTTCTACTATAGAAATACTCCTTACTCATCGTTCATCACCTCACTTACTATCTTCATTTCTTTGCTGGTCATAAATCTGTTTTTCAGTTTCCTCGCCCTTTGGACGGCCTGTCTTTTTATCACTGTCACCACCGCTTGAGTTGCCGGTTGATGTATAAGAGGTCTGTCGAGCCACAAACACATCATCATAACCTTCCTCAGTTTCGGCCTGACGTTTACGGAGTTCGTCTTCAGCATGAAGCCCCATGTACTCGTAAGCAGTCTTGTAAGAACAATTCAAGGTGGTAAACAGGAACTGAGCAATCGCCTTCTTCATCTCCATACCCATCATTTCAGTAGTAGAGACCTTTACATCAGGGCAGTACATAGTGTCCACACCTGCATCTTCAAGGCGAATACGATACCATCGCTTTAATACATCCTCAATCTGTTCCGCAATCTTACCGATATTTTTCATCAGCTGGTCAAGAGACACCTTTGCAGTTGAAACAGTCTGTTGACCATCAGTGTTTAAGAAACTAATACCTAAAGCTGCCATTTCTCGGTTACGATACTGTTTGACAGTCTCGATATTCGTCATCTCAACCTTCGGCTCAACATATTTGATATCCTTGACGTAGGGAGCAGTCGTCACAAGCACGGTATTTTGCTTCCATGCACGCAGCAGGTTATCGTGTGCCGTCACCTGTTCAGAAAAACCCTTCTTGTCTTTGTTTGGACCCATCAATTCAGGGTCAAGCTGTTGCCAGATGATTTTCTTTGCCTTTGCCTTAGCATTCACACGGTCCGAAGTATCAAAAGTCTCAAGCATCAATGCCGGGCGTAAGGCGCGGAATAGGGGAGAAACACCATACTTCTGACCCATATTGCCAATGCGAATTACACCACAGTGGTCAACATCAAGCTTCGCGTATGTATCACCGTTTTTGAATGCCTGATATACCTCGTCTGGGTAGTTGTTCTGAATCTCAGTCTCCTGATTTTCAAAGAATAGCGCTTTATTCTTCTTATCCTTCAGCATAGACTTGCTTAAAGCGGATTTCAGCTTAGACATATTGATAAGCACAACAGGCTGTCCATTTGATAGGTAATCACTTATCTCAGCAATACCAAGAGGGTAGTAGTCTACAATGTAGTTCTCATCTTTCTGACGCAGATATGTAATATAAGTGCCCTCTGCGTAAGTCATCGGAATGGCAGCACGTAACAGACTTCGCACATTGATTTGTGTGTTGAAATCATCAATCACTTCACGGGCGTAATTTACCTGTTTTGTCTTATTACGCTGTTCAGGGAACTGCGCAAAACTGCATTTAAACTCCGTATTAACATTCGCTTCAATCGCATCATAGGTAATACCAATTAGGTCATCTTTATTGATGTAATTACGGATGATTCCATTGACCGTCTGCACATTCGTCAGACTCGACTGTAACCCTCGTGCAAGTTCATCAATTCGGTCAACCGTCAGCGTTTCAGAGGAGGCTGAAATTTTCAGGTATGTACTATATTGCTTGTTTTCAGGATCATAGGACGCGATAGCATGGCGGATAACATTGTCCATTCTTTCTTCCGAAAGCTCGTTTACAGATGTAAGCACAACAGTACCATCATCTGTCTGTGAAGCAGTCACGACATCAAAATCTTCCTTTTTCTTTCTTGCCACATTTTCACCTCCTCTGCTTAGAAGTCAATGTTAGAAATACAAATCGGCGGAGCAGTCATTGTCTCCACCGCAGACTGGCGCACTTTATCCTTACGACGTAATTCGTATAGACGATGAGCAAGCAAAATAGCAACATAGAACCTATCATCGTGAATTTTATTGGCAACATCGGGTGCCAAAGCATATGTTACGGTCGTGTTTTCAGAGTTTGTCGTTTTCTGAATGCTTGTAATCTCGTTCTTCATCAAGTCGATATTAACCCATGCAGTCTGTTCTTCTAAAGTGAGTTCATGCGTCTTCAAAATTTCTTGACCAGTTGATTTATCCACGCCGTCTACTACCTGAACGTAATCTCCGCCGTTATATTCAAGAGGGAAGTGAATGACGCCAAGATTCATCAACTCAATAAATTCCTCAACCATGGCAGTACGGAATTTACGAGGACTAATTAGACGTAGCTTATCAACAGCATCTGGGTAACGGGCATCATATCCTTCATATAATTCATGATTTGCGTCGATAAAACCACGATGTTCCGCACCTGTTTTATCGGTCCAATTATTAAGCAAACCGTCCGCATATGTGGAAGTACCACCGCCGCCAGCGCCTTGGTCAATCATCAATCTATCAATGTACTCGTAATCAGGATTTTGACCATTGTAATGTAGAATCAACTCATGTAACTGCTCAAGCTGACGATTAGAATCGAGCTTGAATTTTTTCTCATTTGCAATATCAACCATGTTCACGCAGTTGATAATATCTCCACACATGCCGTTTTCTGGATCGTTATAAATACGCATAACACCAACAATAGAATTATCCATTGTGCGGGCAGGATCAAACGCAAGAATATACTGATAGTTCTTATCCCAATAAAGCTGTGGGATATACTTTCGCTCATTGCGACGAACTGTACCCCATTTGATAATCTGGTTTACGCCACCATCACGGCTTGGGCGATTATAATATTCACGCAACGCCTTCATTTTATTTGACTTTAGAGCGGCTTCCACTTTGTCTCTTGTCAACAAAGCCTTGTATGGTTTACCATTCATATAGACCTGAATTGCAACATCGCAAATCATGTCGCAAACAAAATAATCACGGTCACCGGCAATCATACGCTTTGCAAAGTTTTTATAATAACGATAGAATAGTTTATCCATCGTATCCTGACTCGAAGCATACACAAGTTGTGTAGGAACCTTGCGCGGTTGTGTCTCGGGATTATAGCTGTCGTCTGTATCAGTCACGAAGTCTGTGTTCTGAGTTGCAAATGCTTCACAGACAACAATCAATTCGTCAGCACAAAACGCTGCCTCATCAAAAAACACAAGACTGGCACGGCGACTTCTTGCACTATCCGGGTTGGAGTTCAGTGTACTGATGGAACTACCATTATAAAACTCAACAACATACCCGGCGGGATTATGACTAAAACCACTCTTATTCGTCGCAGACTTTTTCGTTTCCTTCTCTGCAATATCTTGCAGACTACGTATAGACGCTGCCGTCTTACCAGCACGAGTGACAATTTCTTCGATTTTATTAAAAGTTTCTGAATGTATTTAATGTACATCGCAACTGTACATTGCCGCATAAACGACCACACAATTTCTTGTCGTGAATAGACTATTTCATCATCCAAAATAAATTTGGAGCTTGATTTTTCCTCCGCCATAAGCTTGCGGTTTTACTCTCCCACAAGGAGATAGTCGTTGAACCTCATCCTGTCATATAGACGTTACGGGTGGTGGCTGCATGAACATGGATTATTACGAGCCTTAGCACGTCATAAGACGCTTTTATTTCAGCATAGCTCATCTCTACGTTTTTTCTGCTTTCGCACATTTACGTTTGTCGTTTCCAACTCCGTTTTAGTGTAGAGCTTTACCAATTACCTGCAATTAACCAAGAAGCACACACACATCTCTGTATATGTGAGGCAACTTACCTTACTCTGATCACCAACGCTACTTACGATGTAAATAGCTTGATTCTCATATAGGATAGCCTTTAGTAGAATGAAAACAGAACCTACAAAAGACTTACCAAAGTTTCGACTACATGCCCAAAGAACATGACTTGCATTCCAGCTTTGTTCCAGCATATATGCCTGAGCGTCAAATAGTTGGATACCCAATAAATCTCTGGCCGCAATAACAGGATTACGCCGATAGAACGCAATCGTTGCCGCATCACACTCATAAATCTTACGTTTTACGGCTGTAATAATAGGCGCTCTTTGTTTCATTCTCATACGGCATCACCATCCGTATCTTTTACGCTTGCGTCAATACCGGCATCTTCCAACAGCTCCTTGAGCCGCTGATTCTCGATAAGAGATAGCCTGTATTTTTCCTTGGCGTCATCACTTTCTTTCTGGAACTTATCAATCAGTTCTCTTTGTGTATCGAAAATTTCCTGCATGTCATTTTCGTCAAAGAAAGCGTTTTCCTTAATTGCCTTAACACTCATATCTGCCGCCCATTGAGTTCCCGGAGACCGTAACTGGTCGTAAAAGTTTGCTTCTGCGCCAGCAATATCCTTTTCACGCATATCCTTCATCAAGAAGGTAAGTGTATTACGTCCGGCATCCTTGTTGGAACGGTTCTTGACAGAAATCTCGTTTTCCTTGGCAATCTTGTCATTATTGGAAACCAACTTAACCTTAATATCATTAAGGCTCTTGATAGTGTCTGCTGAATTCATCGGGTCAAGCTGGGCAAGTCGGAAATCAATCTTACGAATCTGGCCGTTATTGATGACAACCTGAATAATCTGAGATAGTTTATAAGGATCGTCCTCAATACCATCTTCAAAATATTTAATTAGATCACTAAACAGATATCTTCGATCATTTTCGGCATGACCTTCAAATGGGTCGTAACCAACAATAGCGATAACATCGTCCTTCGCTTGGATTTCAGCTTTAGACCATTTCTGTTCTTTTTCATCTCGAACATCCAGAGCGTTCTTATTCAATTCACCATTCGTAAGTGTATTTGAAAAAGTCTGCATCTGAAATTGTCGTTGATTCAAAACAATTCTTGACATTTTGCCTGGAGTACAAGTTCCTGAACTTTGAACAATAGAATCGTACAGAGAGTTATAAAACGGAATGTCTAAAATATGGCAAAGAATAATGCAAGCAGTCCGGTCTGATTCGTACATTCGAGAGTATTTTTCAAACATTTCTGTTACACACTCTTTGCAAATCGGAGTGTAATTATCATTTGCCTTCCAATTGCCATAACTGTTTTTATAGAAATGCCCGATTGGAGAATCATACTCTTTACCACAACATAGACATTTATAGCTTTTCTTATCAGAAACTATAATATCAGCATCTGCGGTTTTTGGTTTTCTAGGCAAATAAACACCTCCTTTTTCACGAAGCTGCCTTCTTGTTTCTTTCTCGTGTTTCAATCATATTTAGATATGGGTGTGGAGGAATCTTTTCTCCTTTGTACGTAAAACTCCACATAAAACCAGATGCCGAAGCTCTTTTCCCGTTACAACAAGCTCCAATCTTCATATTATCACCACCAACTGCTTTGGCTGCTTCAGTCGGAGTCTTGTAGCATTGAACATATTCTCCATTAAGAGTATATTGGAAAACAGTCCGCAATCGTTTTGGTGGTCTTTCCACACTAGCAAATTCGCCTTGGTATTCAAAGAACCAACGGCTTCCGTAGGCAGAAAATTGTGTGCCGTTTAAGCACTGAGAAATATGGCATTTAATTCCAGCCAAATCATGTCCGTTTTCTTTAACAGAAATTGCCGCATCTAATATCGAAGGATATTTATAAATAAACTTTCCATCTAACCCATCATATCTAAAGATATTGCAGCCATCTCCATATCGTTCATCTAACAATAAACTCCTTCTTACTGGACCAATATTAGCAACTTTTTTACGCGACCATTGAAAGCCTCCAGAGCTATGAGTTTTTCCTGTTGAACAAGCGCCAATATTTGATGCAACGATACCAAGTTGACGTTCTACTTCATCCATCGACGGCCACTCGTTTATATAATTTCCTTCCAAATCATATTGATAAATCGGTCTTGAACAACCTTTGTTATAAACTCCAGCGGTTCCAGAATCACCGCCTTTTGATATATTGTAACCATACTTTGGATTTGTCGTTTGATATTCTTGAATGTATTTTTGCTCAAGTTCGCAAGCTTCTTTTTTGCTTACATCAATGGCAAGTAATTCGTGGTCAAAATTTTCCCATCCATATTTATTGATTGATCTTCCAAAAATTTGATGTTTATATCCACTACCATCAGTTCTCCAACGATACGATGGACGCTGGTTTGTAATACCAATATATCGTTTGCCATTTACCTTGTTGGTGTGCATATAAACGCAAAATAAATTCGGGTTCGTATTATCAAGAGACATATTTTCTCCTTTCTTTTAAAATAAAAAGGAGAGCTCACTGGGAACATACCCCAGCATTCGTTCTACTCTCTCAAACAACCCTTTCGGTAGTGAATAACAAAAATAAAAGCCGTAGAACGTGCGCACATTCCACGGCAAACAAAAGACACCCTCTAATGTGCTTGCGTAGCAGAGGCCAAGGGTGTTTCATTCACAAAAGACCCACCATGATACGCATCGTTGAGAGGCTTAGTGGGCTCAGGCGGCTCCGCCATTGTACGCTTCCATGAGAGTCGCGGCGGAGTCTTTATCATCTATATAGGTTTACTACGTCAGTAACGTACCTCACCCTGCCACCGAAGTAGCATAATAATCTTCAAATACCTGAGTTATGGAGGGAGTAGTAAAACCATAACTCAGGCTTGCAAAAGGAGAGATGCTGGATGCAGCGGTTGGATTTGAACCAACGAATACACGGCTTATGAGGCCGGTGCCGTAGACCTGACTGGGCAACGCTGCGCTATATGATGCCTAAGTGTCTCAAGAAGTAGAAAGTCATGTGTACATCATGATTCTAAAACCCAGACTTCGGACTTGCTATATGTCGCGCTCATATAGCCATTTTCTTCGAGCTTGACAGGATTCGAACCTGCGCTGTATCCACGAATAAGCAATCTCGCTTCGTGCAGATGTCTGCTACCATCCGCTACGTTCAACCTCTTCGCATTACAAGCTCACAATAAAACCTACCTTTTAGCAGGTGGTAGGTGACCGATATTATATAAGCCTCCGGGAGAAGGCTGGCGGAGCCAGAAGGATTCGAACCTTCGCGTCGGTGTTACCGACCTCTCTGTTTTCAAGGCAGATCTCTTCAACCAGACTTGAGTATGACTCCAAATAAAAAACCATTGGGCGCTTGACACCAAATTTATATAGCGCATCCGCGTCTCTGCAAAGCAGTGTTCTTTCTTTGAACTATCCAATGGTAAACCCTGTTTTCGTGCATTGCTACCTTATATAATAAGGAACAGGGAATAGCAATACAGTCTTTGGAGGCCCTAGCCAGAATCGAACTGGCGACAATCTGATTAACAGTCAGATGCTCTAACCAACTGAGCTATAGAGCCACATAAAAACAAGCATCCATCAAGCCATCCGAGCTAGTTGAATTGTTCTCGTGTTGATAAAACGCTTGTTTTAGACTTTTAAAGCTTCGCATTAACGTGGCGAAACACGAATAGCTTATCATTTCGTTCCACAGAACTACTTTGCATCCAACCATCCGTAGATTGAGTTGGTCTAGGCAGTTGCAGCTATTGACCGCACAGCGTGGAGCCACCTGTAGGAACCAAACCTACGACATATGTGGTACGAACACATCATTCTATCTACTGAATTAAAGTGGCATGGAGCCAGTGACATGACTTGAACATGCGAAATCCATAAAGGCATCGGGATTACAAAACCCGCGTTCTACCAACTGAACTACACTGGCACAATAAGCTGGAGCAATTACCCCAGCCCATAGAAAAGGAGACAACAAATGATGTCCCAAGCAAACCTTTCGGTCGTACTTCTTTTTAATTCAAACGCACAATATGCGTTTTACTCTCAATCAACTTTCCATCCTTGTCCTGATAGACAACAATGAAACCCTCTCGCTGCGGAGTGGTCAGTTTACCGTCTGCATACTCCATTTTTGAAGTATCACAACAACAGCCCTGCTCGTATAGATTATACTTTCCAACAGAATAAGAGCCGACACGATGTACATGACTCATAACCAGCGAATCAAAATCAAGTCCAATATCCTGAAAATAGCGTAGCGCTTTTTCGCTTGTTTTCAAAATTCCAGATGAGAACGCCATAGGATGACACAGAACCGTGCTTCCTATCTGGCTGTACCAACTGTCGTTGTAAATGATTTCGATGCTTTCTGCACTAAACACCTCAATCAAAGGGTCATAATGAACCTTTGTATGAAGTTCCTTATTATAATGGTTGAATCCATCAACAAGAATCAATTCGAGTGCTGTCTTTGGCATTAAGGCAAGTAAATCCTCATCAATGTTCTTGGCAAGATAATTCTGAAAACGAATATCATGATTACCGTAATTAACAACAACCTTCTTTGGTTGAAGCATTTCAATCAAGTCAATCAGATACTGTCTTGCCAACAGAATTTCATCCATTGGACTTTGCCGATACACACGCGAAAAACGCGACAGGGCAGCCGCGTCTACGCAATCTCCGTTTACCTGAAGGATATCAATCTTTCCAGCATACTCACTAAAAGTGTCAATGGGCTTCTGGAATGGAATATGTAGGTCGGAAATAGACAGAATGCAGGTTCCCACATCTCTATTAGATAAGGACTCCTGATACTGCATACCCGCACGGAATGCCTTAAAACGCTTGCGATATGCGCACTCACCAAAATTCTTGCCCAACTCATCATTGAGCACCTTGGACGCGCCATCCCAAGTCAACTCTCTAGCCAGAACAGCATTCCCGATTCTTACAAAGAAGTCATCGCTCGTTTCTTCTGGCCGTTTATTATAGCAACCCATTGGCATCAAGCCGGGTCGCCCAGCAGCTCATCAGAAGTGGAAATATTGATAGTGACACCCTCAATACCATCCCACTTTGCCAGAGCTTCCTTCAGATTGAAGACGTTCTCACCGTCCTTGGTAATCTCGGTGATAGTGCCCTCGGCAGTATCAATAATAGCGTTCTTAAAAACAACACTCTTTTTAGCAACCATAATTTTATTCTCCCTTATATTTTATTTCAAAATTCCAACATATCAGCCCACTGGCTGATCCATCCTCGATGGTTCGTTGTCAGTTCGCAAATTGCAGTCCTGTCATGTCCACGAAAATGTTCAAGATAAACTTCAAAACCTGAGTTTTCAGGATGCTTGTACAGATCACACTGTCCTGCATGACCGATACATATCACCTTACAGTTCGATTTTGCTCTCGTAAGAACCTTCTTTAGATCGGAATTGTACATATTCTGCGTTTCGTCGGTCAAAATTACCTTGTTATCGAAGTTTATTCCTCGCATATAGGTATGAGTTGCAGCTTGAATATACGCACCATACTTCTCACTTTCAGGATTATCCTCACTCTGGATAACCCTATCAGGATTTACACCAATGGTTTTTAAAGCTTCATATAGAGGTTCCATATACGGAGCACTTTTTTGCTCCTGAGTTCCCGGAAGATAGCCCTGCTTTTCCTCCTGAGTGGGAGATACAATATAGACAATACCATCATACAGACCGTATTGCACAAGCAAATTCGCTACGCCTACAGCGATAGTGGTTTTGCCAGTACCAGCACGGGCATTGCAGAAAACAACATCAATATTTGGGTCCCAAATACTGTCACGATACACCTTCTGCTTCTCATCGAGCTCCATTCCATAAAAACTGGAGTAAACATCCAAACTTTGCGGAATATCCTTCTTCTTACGCATTTCAGTCTTATCAGAAGCCATATATTTACTCTCCCTTAATTGAACTCATCCACATCATCGCAAATCTTATCGACAATACCGTACTTGACCTGCTCATCAGCATCCAGATACCAATCCTTTGCCTGATTCTTGGTCATGGTCTTCTTATCAATGCTCGTATGAGTCATGATATACTCACGCATTTTTCGAACCTGCTTTTCATAATTTGCCATGGCCTCTTTCGACTGTTCAAAAGTACCAGACGCACCGCCAGAGCCACTGTGAATCAGAGCCATAGCATGAGGCAGGGTAAAGCGCTTCTGACCAGACAGAAGCATCACGAGAGCTGCGCTCATGGAAATACCAACATTGATAGTCCACACAGGGGTCTTGCTCAGTGCAACAACATCAATGAAACTGAACATAGCATCCAGTTCACCACCATAGCTATAAATAAACAGCTTAATAGGCTTACGCTGCTCAACAGGTGTATTCTTATCAATACGATTGTACTGCAGAATCTTACGTTCAATTTCAATCAGGGACTGGTCAATCTCAAAGTCGATAAAGAAGATGCGATCCTTCTCGTCAACATAGAAGTTCATCATCTCAGGAGAGGGGAGACCACCACCATTCATCAGGTTAGTGATCTCTTCTGGCAGTTGAATTTCAAAGTCCAATAGTCTATACCTCGTTCTTTCAAAGATTAGTAACGTGCGTTACGTTGCATCTGCTTTAGCATCTCGATAGCGGCAATATTAAAAGGAAGCAACTCAAGATATCGAGCGGACTCTTCCAGATACCGCTTGTGACGGGTCTTTGCAATGCAAGCATGAGGGAAGACCTTTCGCACAGCCTTCGCTTCGGACTTAGTGATTTCAATCATTAGGTAAAACACCCTTTCAAAATAAAATAGGTAGGAAGAAAACAAGCATCCTCGCTCTCTCCCTACCATAACTTTCCGCACTGTGTTTTACTCTATATATGTAAAATTATAACGTATCTGCGTTAAAATATCGCGCTTTTTCGCATTTCATAAATCAAACATTTTTCTATTTTGCACGGTTTTCTCAATATTTACGTTTTTAGCGCACTTACGACAGTATTTTTGTCTGCGTCCGGTGCGAGCAACCATCTTTCCGCAACAATCACACTTGATGTACTCTTTCCCACAATACTGGCTCCACAGAATACCAGCATTCTCAAGATCGTCCACGAAAATCTCATGAGGAGAATCCGGCTCCGCAATCAAAACATGGATGTTCAAGTTATCAATCTTTTTCAAGCTGGCAAACCCAATAAAGCCAAGATTATGTAACTCACAAATCATCTCGTTCTGTTTTTTTTCATTCGCGGATACGTTTGCCATCCTGAAAATATCAGCCGTATCTTCCGTAATCCAGTAGTTGCATTTTTCATTAACTGCAATATGATATTTTGCCAGACACAGCATCGTAAACATCAAGCGTTGCATCTGCTTGCCCTCAAGTGCTTGAATCTTCTCTACCTCTGCTTTTGTAATGCACACACCATCAAGTTCCACCATAGGACGACCTTTAGCAGAAGCGATTGCTTTATCAATCAGTTCTCTATCCAGAACCTTGTTGTACCCTTCAAAATGACGCAACATATACTCGTTGATCTTTTCTCTTACATCATCCTTTGAGTACCCTTTGTAAAAATAGTACTTCGCAACATAATGCAAAACATGCCCCGCCCTTTTCCAAGGTACATCCTTTTCTAGCCACTCTTCAGCGTAAAGAACTTCATTCAATACAATCATCCGCATCCTCCTTGCTATTCATGTTAATCAACACATCCTTGAAACGCTTGCCATCATATTCAATATCGCCATTCTCGTCCTGCACAAGAGAATGCACCATACCGTTATGGCGTTCCAATAAGCGTTTAATCAAAGTATCATGAAACAGTTCCCAGACGATTGCAATACTGGATGCATTCTTCTTACAAAGATCAAGCATAATATCGCAAAGCACATCGTCATTGGAACATTTATCGTGAAGATTACGGAACATACTTTCCTGATATAGCGCAATTCGCTCCTTGCGGTCTGCGCTGGTTTCTTTATTATTATTTCCGTTGCCAGAATGGATTGCGTTGCCACGAGCAAACCTCAAGTAATCCTTAAAAATAGAGCGGATACCATAGTATTGAGAATTGGTGTACTCAACGCCAGACTTGAGCGAGTCATAATCAAACTTACGCTTTATCTTGAGTTCTTCTTCAAAGTCCTCTAATTCATCCTCGACAGTCCAGCATAAACGATTCATGGTACAAGAATTGACTCCAACCGGCATCCGATAGAGGTAATACTGGATGACCATCTCATCCACATCATCCTTTACAGCCTTTTGCATAATCTCATCCAGACCGGCAAATCCATCCCACTTGATACGCTTGCGAGCTGCGGCCACATACTGCTTGTAATCACGCATTTGAGCAGGGTAGATGTAGCTCATAAAGTATGGCTTACGCCATGCGCAAATACTACTCCAGAACTTCTTATCCTCGATAGTATCAGGATTATCATCATCTTTAACGGCGCAAGCTTTATTGTCATACCAATACTGAGGCATATCTGTCGTAGCTACGCCTTTTATTTTGTCGATCGCGTTCTGTTGATAAAGCTGTCCGCAGATAATGCGATACGTAAGTTCATCGTACTCTTTACTACCTTGCTCAAATTTACTTCGCACATCAAACATCGTTGTAATTCGGTTTGTTGTACGTCCAATATTATCTCCAAATCCACTGATATTAGATTCAATAAAATCCTTTTCGGTCGGAACTTTTTTCTCGCATTTGCGTTGAACACAAAGAACGACCGGCTCATTTACCCATTTATCAATGAGGACTCTATTGTCGGTAGAAAATGTAAGGTCGGCATCGAAATCTTCACCGTTAAGCGCTGCACACATATTATCCCACGCATTGGTGATAAACACGGACTTCATATAGCGATACCAGTATTGGCAGTCCTCAGATGCACTCAAGTTCATGCACCGAATATTTGCCATCTGACTCATAGGAGCTCTAAAGCAAGCGACTCTCTTGACATTCCTGTCGTTCCAGAAGCGACTATAAATCTCGCCAGCCTTCAAAAGTCCGGTTACTTCCATCTTAAACATAGATTGACAAAGTGCATAAGGGTCTCCACTTGCCACCTGAAAATTCCCTCGTACCTTTACAACACCCGTTTTTGCCTGAGAGATTCGCTTTCTAATAAAGTACCGAATCCGATTCTGCACATAAGGGTCGTTAATCATTTCCGGCTCAATCATAAGAGCCTTAATATAGTCGTTTTCCAGACTGTTTATGTAATTCTGGTCATCACGCATTCCACTACCACGCAAATACAGCAACGCATCACGCCAATCACCGCCCATGACGCCCTTGATTTCGTCCAAAGTCGGCTTTACAAGTTCACGAATCTCTTCGTTCGTAAGCTGATAGCTTTGAATAAACTGATAATTCAGGTTGCGCTCTTCATCAAGCTCTAATTCACAAGTCTTAGTTACAGAGAAGTGATAGTGGTTCTCCCTGCAGTTTTCAAGATAATCCTCGCAACTGTGATAACTATCCCAGAGCTTTAGCATAGAGGTGCTAAGAACGACCTGAATTCTATTGATATCGCGATAATCTCCCCATGCGTCTTTTAGCATATTCTGTTTTGCTACCTTCTTAGCAAACTCACGGAAAGGGAAGGGAAATAACATGCCTTTACAGAACGCATTCCGCACGCAGAAGCCAGACGCGGTAGATGGAAGCTTCAGGTCCTCACTCCACTGCTGTGCAAGATCATAACTAATAAGTCCAAACCCATCATTCGCACACAGCTCACAATCGTGTTCCTTATCTTCAACTATCGTAGGTTCTCCAGACACTCCATCGTCCAGAACAACAATATGGTCTTTAAAGCGCGTGTAGCAATCATCAACAACAAGCACACCATCTGGGTCAGTAACTGGAATAGAAGCAGAGCAGGCAAGGGCTCTATAAGCCTCTAATTTTGCAGGCACAAACTCCATTTCTTTGTTACGGCCATTATCAATTCGCTTTCGAATCTCGTCAACAAGACGGTCGCTCACAAATACAATCGTGCTGTTCTTAACGCCGCCAGTGGTTCCAACCAAGCGACGATATGTAATTCCATTGATTTTAAACCCCTTGGAAGAACATGCCCGGTGGTAATCATTCTTCTTGTCTACCACCAGACACATATAATCCGGCTTGAACTGAACAGCGTCCAGTTCAGTGTATAGCCTCCGAATCTCTCGGCGGTTCTCCAAACAAGATGGTTCATTCCGTAACATCTTGATTCTACGCTTGATACTCCGTGCCTTAGACTCTGCATCAGTAACACCATTCAACTCGTCAATCCATCGTAGAACAGTGCTATCAGCTAACGAGATGATCTCGTGGTTTCGTCTGGCTTCATCCAATGGTAGAGTTAAATCCCATTTTGCTTCAACCAGACGCTTCGTATGGATCTTAAAAACAAACTTCTGGCAAGTTTGCTGCTTTGCCATTCGGCAGTCACCTCCGTGTTCTTCTTAAACGTATCCTGTAATGTATAGCTAAAAGGAAAATATAAAAGCAGGCTTTTACAAATAGCAGTTCTCACCATCTCTCTCCATCTTCCATAGCCTTGAGCCAAAGTCGTTCACGCTCCTGATAGAGCTCATCCAAATAATCTTCAGCAGATTCATACTCGCTGCGTGTCAGACTGTTGCTATTCATATCACGCACAAGCTGCTTGATTTCTGCATAAACATCCTCGTAAGTACGCATTATTCATCCCTCGACTTCCATTGTAACCATGCTGATTTTACGATATGGACACAAGACTTGCATACACCGATCAATATCATCAAATACTACATCTTTTCTTCGGCCACGTTCTATCTTTTCATGTTCAAAATATTGACAGATATCGTATAGACGAATTTCAATCACTTCTACCACACCATTGAACTTGTGGTGATTTATGATTACGGAATAAATATAATCAGAGTAAGTAATCCTGTCTATTTCCAATGAATCGAAATTTTTACAGATGTCTTTGATAATACATTCTAAAGCTATTACACCAGATCTATCTGGTGCTACAATATCACAGTCGTGCTCAATTGCGTATTTGCAAGCATCATATGAACGTCCATACCCACGAGGTAAAAGAACTTTCTCCATCACTTAACCTCCTCAGCTACCAAACGAATTGTCTCGTCAATCTGTTCAAGCTCTGCCAGCAAAACATTCACGGTATCAGCATCACTTTCGGAAATAATCAAGTCCTTAATCTTATGTAATACCCACTCAAGATTCGGATAATAGCCGACCGTAACTTCCTTCGTGCCAGTGCCTACCTCACCAGTCTTTGGGTTCTTACCGGCTGGCCGCTGCTCAACAATAACGAGATTCCGCTCGTCGCAGTTCTTAATAATGTATTTACCAATCTGAATACGCATAGTGCCTCCTAAAATTATTCTTCCTTTTTATTCTCGTCCATCAGCTTCTTAAAATATCTCAAAAAGAACGCCTGTCCTTTTGGTGTAAGTTTTGGAAAGTATCTCTTTTTTCCGTCTTGATTGATTAGTTCAGAAATCTTAAAGTATCCAAAACAATCAAATTCTGGATATGGAAGATTCCAATAAAATCCTCGCTTATTATTAAGAAATCCATTATTGCGAAGAGCGTTGTACACATTGCTGCGATGCGGAGCACTACCGTTTATCAGGATGTTATTCTCTTCCAAAATGTGAGCGAAGCTAGAAATTGTAATACAACCATCCGCATCCTCTATTTTTTGCGAAAATGGGTCTTGTTTGTAATACGTTTTATCGTCTTTTGTGTCTGGCACTAATTCAAATTCGTCCTTCAATAGCTGACAAATAAACTTACGACCCTCATACGTCCACTTGAGATATTTCTTTTCAATGCTACCACTTCTGCATACAACATTTTCAAGGACAGCATAACCCTTATCTTTATATTGGTCAGAAAGATACCACGAGTTCGTTTTCTCGTCTTTGTAAATCACACCATACTCTACAAGAATATTATTTAGCTTTGCACCAGACCACCCGAATCTTTCTGCAATCTTAGAAATTGGAAGATCTCTTTTTATACTTACATGAAAAATAGGATCTTTTTGATAGCTCATTTATGTAATTCTCCTTAAATATTTCTAGTGGCCTCAAATGCGGCCACATCGTTCATAAAATCATTGATATGTAGATACTTATCATCATTTCGCACAGTCTTAGGCTTAAACTCTCGGCACTTGCATCGCACCTCATCACAAGTAGTGAAGCACGGAATCTCATACTGGCATTTTGTGCAGACATGCTTCTTGTGGAATTCTGGTAAGCGGCCAGCAGCTTGGTAATACTCATACGTTACCTTTAAATCAATCCAGTAGGGGTTATCAAAATTCATTGTCGTCAACCTTCTTTCTTACCTTTTATAAGAACCATACCATTTAAATCCAGCACGAGGAATTCCAGAATTTGCAGGGACACGAATCATTCCATCTATAAAGAGCTGAAGAACCTCATCACTCAACTGTCTATGCACAAAGCGAAACGGCGGCTGAGAAGCATCGTTATAATATTCTGGATTCTCTTCCAACACCGCTCTACCTCTTCTGACGGTAGAAAGCGTTGGAATATTCTCACACATAGCGTCATTCATCTCGTGGAAACTTTGCTGTTGCAATTTGTATTCCGTCCGTGCAGCAGATCGCTTCAATGAGTTCGGCTCAATTGTAATATGATACATTGGTCGTGCTAGGTCGTATGTAAAAATTTCCTTGAATCTATTATCTAGCTCTTCATAGAACTCATGAAGTCGTCCGGTCAAAAATACGTCTTGTTCACTCTGACACACTCGCCCAGATGACGTGTAAAACTCATGAAGCACATTCGTATACATCTTCATATAAATTGCTTTTTGGTCTTCAGAAGGAATGTGATACTCTTCTGGGTTGTGGTTTATAAACACGGCAGCACAGTCTTCAAAAAATATTTCCTTGTTTTTTGCCATAGATTTGAGTGCAGACTCAATGTACCCAACCATTGTAGATTTCGTACAATGCTGAAACGTCTCGGCATCTGCAGCTAAATTTTCTCTAAACTCATCCATTTGCTCACGAGCAATACTTTCCAATGGTGTACCAACTATCTCAGCCCAAAAGGTATCCTCACCATGTAGATCTTCTGAATATTGATAAAAATTCTTGTTTGTCATCCCACATGCTCGTAATATTGCGGCAGGTGTCCAAAAAAATTCCATCCAACTACTGCCATCACATTCTCTAAGTAGGTGGTAAGCAATCTGGTTTTGTAGACGCAGGGAAAACTTTCCTTTGTTTCTAGTTTGCAATGGTGGAAGTATCTCATCCTTTTGACGCACCTTAATGACAACAAAGCGCTTTCCGTTCTTCTGAAGTTCAACAAACCGATTGAGTTCGTCCAAGAAATGTTTCCGGCTATTACCTTCAAGTGGTTTTCCGTTCTTGTTAAAGATATCAAGATATTTAGATAACTCTAAAAAATTTGAAAATACCTGACCTTCTTTTAATTTACTGACTACTTCCGATGAGACCCCATATTTTTTTTGCTCCATAGAACCTCCTACTTATATAATTTTGTAACTATTTTGTAATATATTCGTACTGACGAGTCTGTATATATATAAGGTATGAAGATACATAGTTGTCAGTACGAGTACGAATACTTTCAAGATTCCAATTCCTTCAAAAATGTTAGCGATGTCTGCGAAAGGTCGCTTGCGACCGTAGCTGACCATCGATAACATTTTCCTGCCATAGGCAGGGACCGCTTGCGGCTTGTCCGGGAGGACTACTATCAATGCCAACCATAATCATTCTAGCACCATCTCTTTTCCGTATCCTGTATTGTATAGCTATCTACACTCATTATACCATGAGACTGCCAAAAATTCAATAGCTACATAGTACAGGATACAAATATTTCTAGTACCTATTATAATAAGGTATGTTTCTTGGAGTTCATCTACTGTGGTCTTTCCAGACAGGGCTCGCAAGCTCGCTCCCGCTCTATGAGCGGCGACCATCGCTAAGTAAGCTGACGGTCACTACGTTCCCTCTGCATACTTAGCTCAAGTCGTTATTGCACATTATTCTCCATAAAAGATATCCAGAGGCTCTGTGTGTTCTGTGTAAGCTACCAGAGGCAACAATCATGCTTTTTGTAGGGCTTTAGAGTCTCTGAGAGTGCTATTCAGATGCCAGATCAGTCCATTTGTGATGATAGGGGAGTACAGATAAGTACAAATAGGTACTTTATGCTCCGAAGAATGGTCATTTTCGGTACATTTCGGGTACGCATCGGGAAAACCCGCATGAAACCTAGACTTTTCGGCTTTTATTGAGTCAGAAAGGAACAAAATAAGGGGAAAAAAGGTATAAATAAAAAGAAAAACTAGCCAAAATATAACGAAAGTACGTTAAATTATAGCTAGTTACCGAATGAGTTACCGATTGAAAAATAGCGATTTTAAGCCATTTTTAGGGGATTTTAGATGGAAATTGATAAATTAGTGGGTATGTGTTGGAGAAGGTATAGTGGTGTATTTTGGAGTGTTTTCGTCAGGGGAAAGTGTACCGGGGTAGGTTTAGAATGTCAAGAAATTATTTATTGACAGATTAAAAGGGAGGGGAGTAGTGTTAGCTGCCAGTAGGAGAAGTATTGGTGGAATTATTGAGATTATTGGGAATTAAAGATATAATAATGCGTAAAATATTACGATAAATCGTCATTAAATCGTTATTTCTTGAGGATGAATAAGAAAGATGTACTGGGCTTCGGCCTGCTGCCTGGAATACCCAAAAAAATGGAAAGTATACCCCATTGGATGGAATCTCGCTTTTGTGCAAAAAGCGAGATTCACTTTAGTTGAATAAAGTGCCTGTTTTGTCACTTTTCAGGCCGGGAATTATTCCTATTTTCCCAGTATGTTTATAGTGATGATTTTGCCGGGAATTAAATTTGCAAATTAGTTGCATTTTCGTTGCGTTCGATATCAAAATGATATCGAATGTTGCGTGTGCAACATTTTGTAAAGTATTTTTACTTTACATCAATTATGCTATTCTCTATATCTTGTATTCAATTCACCAAAAACCACAATATCTAGTATCTATCCCTATTGTTCAATATCGTACTATCCACAATATCTAGTATTTTACCATTCATTCAAACCACAATATATAGTATTGCCGGGGACTGCTGTACCTATTAGAGTTTTGCCTGCCCAGGCGCACGCACGCGCGCGAACACGTTTCCGCGTGTTTCTTAAAATTCTTTAACTATTCGATCACAGCCTTGCCAAAATATAATTTTTAACGATATATCGCTATTTTCTATATTCCTGAAATTCTTGCACGTTCCGTCCATGTGTTTGCAACAAAATTATATGTTCAACCATAGTGAAACATGGTAGAGTATAGGCACCGGAAGGCCGGAAGGCTTGAAGGGACGCACGGTCGGAAGGTGCGGGAAAGTTCCCCGATAAATCGTTTGAAAGCAAGCGGTCGTTCCCCGAACGGAAGGAAGTGCAAAAGCAAATAGTACGGAATGGCGCTCATGCAAAATACCACGTTTAACAGACGGGTTTGAGGATAGAACGGTTTTAGACGTGCACACAAAATAGCACTTCAATCAATCGAACGGCTAAACAAATGGCACGGCGGGCAAGGCGGTCGGATTCCGTATTTGTTCAAGTGGTTTACCTTGCAAAACAGGTCGAAACCGATTCCAGATTGACAAAATGCGCTGGAAGGATAAAAACAATATAACCGTTTTGAAAGAATCCAAAACGCAAGTTTTGGCAACGTTTCAAACGCAAGCTATCAGTTTGTTACTTTTAGGCGGTACAATGCAATCTTGTATGATTGAGAAAACAGAATATTTTTGCAAAGATATGCAATTAGACAGCGTTGGACTTCAAAAGTTTGGCGCTTTTTGTTTGGACTTCAAAAGTTTGGACTTGTCGCAGATAATAGCAAAAATAGACAGTTTTCCGTGACAATTGAATAATAGCAAGCATGGTTGAAGGGCTGTTTTTGGCAGACAGAGGGTAAACCATGCTTTATAGTATACATATTTGCCCATCGTGGGCGAACCATAGGCTACAGGCAGAACCTGGAATTTTGTCTGTAGCACTTGGCTTGCTCATAATAGCAAGAAGTCCGTACACACATTATAACACATAAAGGAGAAAAATACTATGTCTACTACTACCATTCTGTCCGCTATCAACTTCAACGCTACCGCAGCCGCAGAGAAGAACCGCACCACCGGTGCAGCCGTTGCCCTTTTCAAGAAGGGCGGCAAGGAAGTCAACACCTCTGAGAAGGCCCTGGGCAGAGACTGCCTGAAGGGTATCACAGCAGAGCAGTACGAGACCTATTGCAAGGCCGTCCGTGCTGTCTATCTGGACGCTGATTTACTGGCACGCTATGCCGCAGACGCAGACTCTGTTCAGAAGATTAAGACCTTCTACTTCAACGATCTGGCAAGCCTTACCACTGCTATTATGGGCGACAGCTTCAAAGTCAATGACGTCTTTGCAACCTTCACTGTTGAGCAGTTCATTGAGCAGAGCGTGGGCAAGGTGCGTGCATTCACCGCTACCACCGCAGGCCACGGCTACGACACGGAAGCAGAATCTCAGACCAAATTTGTCAAGTGGGTTGAAGCATGGTTTAGTGCCAACGCAAGCGGTGTTGCTATGCTCTCTATGGCAGAGCGTGACCGCCGTGCAAGTGTCCGCAAGCTGTCCTCTAAGGTTGTGCGCCTTACTAAGAGTGTTGAGAATGCAGAAGAAGTGCTGTCTAGTGCTAAGAAGGAGCTGGACTCCCTCAAGAACAAGAAGGATACCAATGCAAAAACTCTGGAAAAGAAGATGAAGGCTGTTCAGGGCATGGAAAAGGATCTGGCAGACGTCAAGAAGAGCCTGGAATCTGCTCAGACTAAGCTGGCAGACCTTCAGAGCAAGGACTTCACCAACGACTTCAGCGCAGAAGAGACCCTGTAAGTGGACCACATAACCATCGTGAACACGCAAGAGCTCTACATAAATGCTAGGCGATTAGTGGTACTAGGGAAGACGTAACCACTACCAACACGGCAGTAATGCCGTCACTATCAATCGAAAGAAGGGAATACTATGCAAAAGTTCCTGTGCAAGAACTATGCAGACCGTCAGATTAAGTTTGACGGTCATTCTGTGCCGTCTAGTGCATACTATGGTCAGACCGCAGAGGGATTGCGTTTTATCGCAGTCGTCAGAGTGAATCAGATCGGCATGGTTTGGCGTTCTGGTAAGGGTCTGGTTCCGTGGGAGAAGTCTTATAATCAGACTGTCGTTAACTTCATCAGAAGTGAACCTGTTGGCGTAAATCCTGAGACTGTGCATTTTGATATGGCAGTGAAATCAGAACGCAAGAAGGCTGGACGTTATGCAGCACGTTTTGCGGGCACTGGATCTGCTAGTGCAAATCGCAAGAGCAAAAAGGCAGCGAAACACACTAAGGCTTTCCGTACTCGTAATGATTCCTTTACAGAAGAGTACAATAATGCCTCTAGCCTGATCTATGGGAAGATTGTCGAGATGAACGGACGACCTCAAAAGGTCTATGGTAAGATCGCAGAATACATGGACGGTAGCGGTGCTGGAAAAATCCGTGGTGATATGCGTCCTCTTGAGCCTGTTTTCCCTGTACCTTCTGGTAGAAAGGCAAGGTGAATTATGTCAGCAACTGTTTCAAGTGGTCAGAACTTGCGTAAGAGTGAAAAGTTTGCTATAATTGCATCAAAAGGTGGTGCAACTATGGCAAGCAAGTACGACAACATGAGCAAAGAAGAGCTTGTTGCCGCTATGAAAGCGAGAAACAAATCTTACAAGTGGCAAAAGGCTTGCGTTCTTACCCCGGCAGAGGGTGAAAAGCTGGAAACTGAAATTCTTCCTCTTTATGGATGCACAAATGTTTCTCAGCTGGTAAAGAAAATTGTCAACGACGAATTGACAATTTCCCCATCAGAATCCAATTCTTAAAAAGAACAAGTGTAAAGTAAAATACTTTACAACAACGTCTTGTGAATTTATCGCAAGGCGTTTTCTTTATGCTCAAAATTGTATAAATATGCAAATATTGTGCAGAATATGCAAAACGAAAACAAAAAAAGGAGAACATAATGAAAAAATACGCAATCTTTGTTGCCTGTGAAGAGGATAAGGACCCAAATTTTGGTGGCCGTTACGTCCTCTACACGGAAGAGGAAGTGAATACCATGGGTGGTCTGGATGCTGTTCTTGCCAAATTGAAGGCAGAAGGCGAGATCATCACCGGTATTCAGACTGGTGAACAGTGAAAACAAACACGTCAGAAACACAATAAAAGAGGAGTTCTACCATGGCAATTTTGGCTATTGAATCGGCTCTTGATGTTGCCATAACGTTTGGTGACACAGAGCTTGTGAAAATCTATCAGGAAGCCCTGGCAGAAGCCGGTGTTGAATATGTCAGCACCGCAAAATGCTGGATGGAATAAGAGAGGAGAATGTAAAATGGCTTGGTATTTCTGGATGGTTAAGTGGGTTCCGCTCATTGTGATTGTGCTTTGTGCGCTTGGTACGGCATACATGATTTACTCTATGTTTTCGGAGGTATAACCTGATAAGAATTTTGAGTAAAGGAGAATGAAAAGCATGAAGAAGATCGTTGTTTTCAACCACTTTGGTAGATGGAAAATGACCACTTACGAGAATTACAGCGCATACATCATGGATTAGCGCAAGTGCTGCAACCTCATTGTGGCAGATGCAAAAGAAGCTGTGGAGTGTGTAAAAATGTACTATCCTGATGCTGAAATCATCGTAAAAGATATGTTTTAAGGAGAGTTTGATATGACCGCAAGAGAATATTGTAAGAGCCATCCTGTAACTGCTTATGATAGCAGCTACGGCAGATGTGGTGGTTTCCAGATTCGTGGCGATATCGAATACGGCATTGACGATTATCTCTATGGTATGTCTGGTGTGTTGTGTGATGATGAGAAGTATTTTCACTATCATCATTTGAAGATCATCTATGCACCGTCTGGCAGAGCATACGTCAAATGTTTCGGTAAACGAATCTATCTTGATGAGTGCATGAGAGTGTAAAGGAGAACACAAGATGAAAAAAGGTCAATGGTTCATGAATGAGGAAACCGGTGTTATCACTAACATTCACCGGGAAGCTGTCGAGTGGTATCGGCAGGGAATTGATGTTTCTATCTGGATCAATGGCGTGGTTGTTTGCCGTTGGGGTCACTAAGAAAGGAGAAAATGAAAATGAGAGCAAGTGTTGAAGTGTATGAGGATAATGCAGGCGGCATTTATGCAGCAGTCTTTGGTCAAGAAGGACTGAAAAATGTTCTTTCTGGTTTTGAATATGGTGGGCTATCTACATCAGCATTTTATGATGCTGCTATGTATGACTTTTACGATGCTGACGAGTACAACCCCTCAGAGCATAACGGAACAACTCTTGACGAAGAATATGCTTCGCTTGAGAGTTGTAACATGATTGCAGAATTTTACAGCGATCGTATTGTGAATCTGTATCCGGCAGACATGGGTTCTGCCGGAATGAAGCTGTTTGGTTTGAAAGATTGAAAAGGAGATACATAAAATGAAACTTACTCAGAACAAGCTGTCCGTCATCCTGGCCACCGTTGTGGCTGGTGTTTCCATTCTGGCAAACTGTACGACTGCTAATGCAGCAGAACCTGTAAAAACTCGCTTAGAGAACCGTTATATCCTCGCTGGTCGTGTGGATGAAATCGAAGTATTTCGCAACGGAATCAAGACGATCCATGTTGTTGATGAGAACGGCGAGGAATGGTTGTATTCTTACGCAAGAATGGAAGAAACCCCGACCGATAATCAGAATGTCACAATGATTATGAACAACAACGGAACAGACACCATCTATGATGACACCATTGAAGATGTTCTGTGGGTACGGCCTGATGAAGTGGATGTTGATTGACATTTACAAAACAGTCACAAATAAACAACGCATCAACGTATTAAAATGTAACGTTAATAAAATCTACATTTTAGTGCTTGACAAAATCAGCGGTATCCTGTATTCTATAGCTAGAAAAGGCAGTCCGTCATAGGACTTTTATTTTTACCGTATAGCTATATAATACAGGATACGCAAAAGGAGATTTAACTATGGCTATGTATAAAACTAAGAAGGACGCAGCATACGCATGGGTTCAGGAATTTAATGCGATTCCCCAGAACGTTATTGAAAAGCTCAATAAGCTGAATACGTATGAAAACGGCGAAGAGATGACGGAGATCACCCCGCCGACTATCAATGACCGTGTTTCGATTTGGTGCGGCGATTACAACGGCGAAGGTGAGGTTGTTGGCTATAGCAAGAATGACGATGGGGAAATGATTTATACCATCGTTCCAGACGAGGACACCAGCGTGAAGATTCATCTGAGTACGGACGAATTTGAAGTCATTCGTGATGATGGTCTTCCGATGTGGGGAACCATGTGGCAGTTTAGCGATAGTTGCGATCAGTGGTGGCTTGAGAATCATCTTCAGGAAATGGCAGATTGCGGATTCCGTATCTACGAACAGGAAGATTTTGAGTACGTTTTCGGTATTGATGGCTGTGGGTACGACTTTTACGAATCTCATTGGATTCCGCTTTATGAAAAGCGTGGATTCCATTGGGACGATGAGACTGTAAAGGAGATGGAAGAAAATGCGTAAGTACACTCGGAAAGAACTGAAGAATATGGTTGCCCTTGGAATGGCAGAAGATGTTACTCGTGCAAACAATGAGGACTATGAAAAGATTATCAAAAGAGAAGATTATCTTTCTCAGGTCGGATATTCCTCTGGTGTTTATGGTTGCGATGGAATGTTACTCAAAGGATACAAAACCGGAACATATTATGCCGTGACTTCCAGGACGTCAGCAATTTATATTTTTGGTTAAGAGGTGAAAATTTTGATAATTGATCTGATTCTTGACCGTAAAAACGGCAGGCGATACAGCGCACACGACTTCTATCTTGAAGTCAGAAAGTATGAACGTCTGGGTGTTGGTACACACGGCGATGATATCTCTATCGCCATGGATTATGGTGATAACAGAGATGTGCAGCGTGTTCTGTGTCAGTACATCCAGCGCAATGGATACCCGGAAGACATTGAGGACTACATAAGAAGTCAGATCTGGGTAGTGTGAGCAGCAGATGCTAGGTGATTAGCGGTACTAGGGCAGACATAACCGCTACCAGAATGCGAAAGCATAAAAATATTAAAAGGAGTGTTAGGTATGGCTTATATCGGTAAAAAGGACTTTCAGATGCTTGGAAAGATGTGGACACAGATGCGAGATCACAATGGATATGTACCTGAAAGTATGTTTCTTGAGTTTTCCGATGTAATGCATAGAGTTTCGATAAACAACGATAAGGTCACTAAAAGAACTGTTAAAAAGATATATGAAGCTAGAGAGAAGGATAAGAATTATGGTCGCCGTCAGCAGAGATTTGTAAAGGCTTATCGGTGGGCATACGATTGTAAAGCAAAAGATGCAGTGGAGATGTATAAGAAATATAGAGAAGAATCTCCAGAGAAGATTAACGAAGTTATTGATTATTATGACAAGTGTCAAGAACAGTGTCGTCTTAAAAACGAAGAGAGTGATATCTAAAAGGAGTGATTGATATGGAAACAATGTACGACCGCATCAAGCGAATGGATAAGCATGAATTTGCTGAGTTTATCTATGTTGTTTATCAAGCTGGTGTTAGAGATGGTGAACAGAATCTTTGTGATTCTCCTATGGGATTTTTTGGTTGCGGTTACTTCCTTAATGATAATGCAAAAATATGGATGCCGAATGATAAGCTCAAAGACCTTTATGATGCTTTTTATATCTAATATTAAAAGGAGTGTTTGTTTATGAAATATCGTGTAACCGTTACTCGCACTGGATTTGTTTATGTTGATGCTAAAAATAAAGAAGCGGCAGAAAAATATGCAGAGGAAACCGCATGGGATAGTGACGTATGGTGGGATGACGGTTGGGATGCAACGGATTGTCAGGAAGATGAAAACAATGATTGCGTTGATGACGAAGATTATATCATTGTCTAAAATCATGCTTTTACGAGGTGATAAAAATGAAACGCGGAACAAAAAATGAATTTGTTATTGGCTATACAAAAATGTTTGGTGTTTCAATTCAAAAATTGGAATATCTTGAGCAGAAAATTTTGAACATTCCATATGTGACCGAAGTTGATTTCGATGCAGCTCCGCTTGAAGGAAAGCAACTTTGCGTTCTTGTCGGATATGATATTCCAGTAGGTGCAACAGATTATTGGGTTCTTAGAAGAGACTTCAAAAGAGCTGTTATTAAATCAGCGAAAGAATGTGGTCTTAACCGAACGGAAGATTTGATTGAAGATTATGGCGAACATTTCTATTTTGTATTTGATGCTAGTGCATGGTTTTGATAAATCAGATATTTTACGAAGATTGAGGCGATAATATGACTGAAAAAGACAAGCGTGTTTTAAAATATGCGATTGATAACTTGATTGCAAGAGAAAATAATTTATGCGAAGGATTTTGTAAAAACAATCCCACACACAGAGCGGAACGTGAGCGTGATAGGGATTTTATTATCATCGGTATTCGTAATGTTTTGTGTGAAGTTGAACGTCTTGAAGAACAAGAGAAAGAGATGCTGGAGAAAGCCAAACATGAAGTGGTTCAGTTTTGATTGAGGTGATAAAAATGTATACTAGCGAAACTGTAAAACAGGTTAACGATTGGATGATTAACAGTATTTCCGACTGGATGGTCGAAAGTGGAACAAGAAGCACTACAGAAGGTAATTGGATTATTCATGTTTATGAAATCATTAGAAAATTCAATGTAACAAAAAACTGGATCACAGCGTACCGTGATGAAATTATTGATGCTCTTTATAAGCACAATGCAGTTGCAGATGTGACCTACGGGTTGTTTTCTGATGGTGATGTAGAATGTTTCGATATTGATTTCTATTTGAGTTTTTGTCAGAACCTGAGCGATGAAGATTGAGGTGATAAAAATGGATACTAACATAAACCATTTTAACAGTAGAAAAGAATACATGGAGCTTGTTTATCACAATTCTGATCCGTTTGATTTTTGGGAAGAAGTGCGAAAATTTCACAAGGAACGTGAGCAGGAGGAAAAGGAATATGACCAACACTGAAAAGAATATCGTTCTCGCAGCTCTTTCTTTCTATCGGCGCAAGCTGATGGATCAGAGCATTAGTTTTCTAAAAGCTGGCAATCACGAGGATGCAAAGCAGTCAACGATGGAAGCGGCCAACGTGAATGCGTTAGTGATTAAGTTTACAAGAGAAAAGGAGTTTGCAATATGACTGATCCTTGCCGTTACTGTGTGGCACCGGAGCGTTATCCTGGTTGCCACGACCATTGTGAAAAGCTGAAGGCTCATCGTGAAAGTGACGAGTATAAGAAACTGTGTGAATACAAAGAAAAGTATTTCAGAAACAATATGCCGAAAAATACGGTAGCAATCTATTATGATATGCGTCGTAAGAAGCATAAAGGTTTACATATGATGGGCTATAAAGGAATGGGTGTTTAATGTGAAATATTGTCTTTCTTGTGCAAATACTGGATGCCATTTTAATGGCGATAGAGGAATGGATATAAATCGTTGTTCTCAGTACATTGAAAACGACAAAGAATATAAGTGGGACGCTGGTTTATGCGCTGAAAATACGTGTGAAAGCACTGTCTTGCTTACTATGGCAGAAAAACGTGCTGTCGATAAATTCATTTCCCAACTGCATCGGGAGGGATATTGCGGTTTCGTTTGGATTGATGACAAACCGATTGAATTTTATGGAGTGTGATAAAATGTGGGTTTTAGCTAAATGTCAATATTCAGATGATAACAAAATTGGATATGCTGTATTTTACGATATTGATAAACTTGGGTGTGTAACACTTATGTTCAAAATATATGAAGATACAAATTCTATTGAGTTCTTTTATTGTCTATTAGAAATGAGCACTCTGCTAGAAAAGAAAACGTGTGAGAATATCTTAAAAGCCTATTTGAAAGAGAAAGGGATTTTTGTAGAGGATTAACTATGTGGGATTTAATGGGTAACAATTATTCAGAAGTGTACGGTATTGGATATGCTTTACTGAATGGAATTTCAGCTGGGTTTTATGTGAGTGTCATGTACAAGAATCTTGGAAATGAAATTTACTTCTATTATCTTGATGATGCTCCTTACGGAGAGCTCGATGATAATACCAAAAATAAAATTGAGGATATTATCTATGATGACCTTAACAAGCGTCATATCTTTGGGGAGGACTGATTATGTGGGATTTAAGAGAAGTTCATGCACTGCACGATGGTGATGGCTGGGTTTGGAATGAATCTTTCCATCACAAGAATATGTTCGTAGGAGAGAATGAAGATCCGAAAGAAATCTTTTGGCAGGAATGTCAGCTATTCTTCCTTCAGGATTATTTGAGCAAGTGTGAGATTGTGGATGACGGCGACATTCTGGAACTTCAGCTGAAAGATTCCGGTGAACCAGTTCTCGCTATGATGATTGCAGAGTAAGAGTAAAGGAGAATGAACTATGAAAATCGAATCTAAGTATGAAGATATTCTGGAATCTCTTGAATGGGGGATTGTTGGCGAAGATCTAAAAACAATTGATATCGAAAGTTGGTCTCCGGCCGGTGAGAATATTATTCTCACATTAAATACAAATGATATTCCCGGCAGTGCAATGAGCGAATATGAGAATTTCGATGTCGATGAGCACGCAGCTGAACTAATTGCAAATCGTGGTGAGAATGGTATTCCAGATTCTGTTTGGGTGATTGCTGAAGACGCATATAAGATTCGAGATATGCTTAAAGAATTGGCATACGCACTTTTATCTGCAGAGTAAAGGAGAATGAATATGTTGCTTTTTAATGACGTTCTGGACGACTGTGTAGTAATTGTTAAGGATGATAATGGCAACAGTAGAGTTATTTCTGGCAGTGTTAATTCCATGCTTTATGACTGGTGGCACGAATGTAATTATGTGGCAAGTAATGACTCTTTGGTTGTTTATGCAGCTTGTTTTGGAGTGGAAGTGAAATGCAAAACATTCGGAGAGTATATGGAAATGATTGATAGAATTGCTGGAAGTTGCGACGGAATGGAAAGAGGAGAATGAATTATGACTCGGTTTTATCTTAATGCAGGTGCTCTTAGCCGTTGGATGCACCAGAATAAAGCACAATACACTGGTGCTTATGTTGAAGGTGTTTTGGTCGATAGTTTTGTCGTTGAAACAAAGCGTGGAGTTGCGGCTATCTATGAACACGCTCTGAATGAGTGGACAAGCAATTATTATGTTGAGTTCACTGACTACAAGAACGGTTTTAAGAATGGAGAGGTCGATAAAATTTGGTCTGATTGGTACGCTTTTGAAGAAAAGGCTAGTGCATAGAAGGTGAATGGATATGAATTTACTTACATTTCTTTCTTTGGTCACTGATGGCACAAGCGTAGCTCTTTGGGATGACTACAAGGAGCAAAAAATCAAAGATTATTGTAAACGTGACCAGATTTCAATTTCAGAAGCCAGTCGGTACGAAGTGTCGTTCTTTACGGCAGATTGCGAAGGTATGATTACAATTTTTGTGCATTAAAAAGATTGATAAAAGGGAGATTTTAGATATGAAAAACCTGTATTGCTATGATAATGAGATCATAAAATGGACTTACGATGGCAAGAATTATTGTGTACATATTCAGCAGGACGATTCAAATGACATCGACCCAAGAGATTATGACCATGATTCGGTTATGGCATGTTTTGGTAAATACAAGTATCTTGGCGACAGAATCGACTATGATAGTGCAAAAGATTTTTGGATCGCCAATGCGTATAGTCATTGCAGTGATGAGGAAATTTTCGATGCGCTCCAGGAACGGAAACTTGTAAATATCTATGTTGACTATTATCAGGACAAGGAAAACGACGAGTATTTCTATGCTCTTTGTGACATGGATAACGGAGATTGTTTTGTCGACAGTCTTGCTGAAGATGAAGTTGTATCTGAAGTAAAGTATTGGCTGGAACCGGAAGATTGTATGGTTCTGTTGGACGGTAAAATGATGTGGGTTCCGCTTTATGTTTATGATCATAGCGGTATTTCAATGAGTTGCGGCGAAAGAACATATCCTTTTAATGATCGTTTTGACTCTAGTATGGTCGGTTGGATTGTGACTTCAATGTGCCAGAACCATACTTCTGTTGATGAAATGAAAGCAACACAAGTAATGCAGCAGGAAGTAAAAGAATATAACAATTGGCTTCAGGGTGAAGTTTATTGTTATACGCTATACGAACAGAACGGCGACGACGGTGACGAATTTGATGATTGGATCGAAATCGACACCTGTGGCGGATTTATCGGTGACAATATCATTGAAAATGGGATGACTTACAATGTCGGAAACGGTATCGAAGAAGCTATTAAGAATGAAAACTATACAACCGGAACGGCAAAGAAAACTGTGGTCGTAAAATGGGAATTCTAAAAGGAGAGTATATTATGACTTACATTAGAAAGATTGACGGTGCTTGGTATGCTTTTGCGGCAAATCCTGATAACGGTCAGGTATATTCTATCGGTCGTGATTGTCCATCGGATGGTGGAAACTGGTTCGCTTGTCTTACCGATGATGGAATTAAATATGTTTCTTCTCCCTGTCCTTCTCGTAAGGCAGCTTATATGAGAGCAATGAGAAATGGATCGTATGGCGGAGTTCTGTAAAAGTTGAATTTTAGGAGGAAATATTATGAAATATGAAGAATTGGTTGCTGAATTAAGAGCTGGTAAAACTCTTGAGTCGTTATTGGATTTAACCCAAGGTCAGAACTGTCTTATCTATAAGGCAAAAGGAAAGTGTTTTGATCTTAATGAAGTAATTTATATTCCTGATGTTTCATTGAATGATATTCCAACTGATTATATGATGTCGAAAGACGATCTTGCCGAATGCTCTGCTTACTTTTATACATGGAAAGACTTTTTGGATTTGTGTAAAACCGAAGATAAAGCATTGGAGTTATTCGACCTATGTGACTGGGCAAATCCATGGAATGTTTTGGACGAGATGGAGCGAGAAAATCAAGAAGATGATATTAAAGAAAAGTGGTTTGCTGAAACACGTTGGTGCACCGATGATATTATCGGTGTTGCAAAAGACAATGGAATTGAAATGACTCCGCAGCAAGCAGAACAGTGGTGGAAAAAGAATGAAAATTGGTTTAGAAATGTTCTTGTTGAATATGGCAATGAAGTTCTTGCCAATGCGGATTTTAGTGAGGCATAAATTATGAGTTATTATAATGGCCCTTGTTGGTCTTGTATAGAAAAAACCTGTAAAAACTGTCCATGTGCTGTTGCGGAAGCATATGAAAATACATATTTAGATGCACAGTGGATGCAGAAGCTAAGTTGGAATAAAGATGATTGCGATAAATTTGTTGAACGTCTTTGGAAAGAGAACACGGATTTTGCATGGGTTGGAAACGAACGTGGAGAATTAGTTCTTGATCAGAATTGGAGAGGCTTTCCAGTTGGCAGTTTCACACAAGATGATTGGTTTCGTTGGGTGGATGAGTTCCATAGTAAAGGCGTTGACTGGGTTTACAAGAATGTGAGTGTGTAAAAGGAAGAATACTATGTGGTGTGTTATTGAATGTGGTTCCGAAGGTGAGATTTTTGAGCCTGAATTTTTCAAAACCAAAACGGAAGCAATAAAATACATTATGGATGATTCGGAAGAATGTTATACAATGTATTCTGATTTTCCTGACGTCCAAACTGATTATGATGACAATGAATTTGAGGCACAAGTTTGGACAGATAAATTCAGTTTCAAATGGAAAGCATTTGATGTTTCTGGTAAGTTAATGTAAAAGGAGAGTTTTATTATGAAATATGACACTCAAGCGATGGCTGAGGTCCTTTGTAAAACAGCAGGCGTTGAGTATAGCTCTGATTTGGAAAAATTGCTATGCCATTTAGATGTTCAAGCACAAAATCCTTACAATGCAGATTTTCGGCGTACAGGTTTGGCTATCATTGTAAAAGTGTGTGAGGAGTTGGAAAAACGATAATGTATTACCATCTTGAATACTCTGTCAGACACTTTATGTACGGCGATACATATAGAGGGCATGAAATCTATCCCACAAAAGAGCTGCGTGATGCGGAGCTTGACTGGATGAAAACGTGTTACAGTAAGCCGACAGAACTTGTCTATACAACATATGAAACTGAAACGCTTGGTGAAGATAAGATAATAATATAAAGGAGAAAGATATATGTATAATGTTGATGAACATGATTTCAAAGTCAAAATTCATGATGGCTGGCTGATTGCTACGGAATCGGCAGATAAAGAAAGCTTTCCAGGGATGGGAATTTTTTGCTCTAAAGACGGGGAAACATTTTCATGGGACGATTTGATTACAATTGTTGAACAGGACGCAGAAAATGATAAGATTCGGACTGATCTATATAAGAAAGGCCGCGAAGATTGTTGCAATATTTTTGATTACGAGGATGGAGAATTGAGGGAGTGAACGTTATGATGAAAAGTTGCTTCAATAGAAATTTCTTTAAATTTAAAACAAAGTCTGGGTACATTATTATTTTGACCTCAACGGATAAAAATGGGCACATGACTGCATTTGCATTTAGCTCAGTCGATGGAAAAACTTTTTATCCGTGGGATTTGATTAAGGTTTTTGATAACGAGGACGAGCGTATGGCAGATTTTGATTATGACGACATGAGGTGAGAGTTATGACAGCACGTGAGATCGCAAAGAATTTCGTTAGTACAATGAACCCGTCAGGTTGGAATGGTGTTTGTTATAAACTTAAACCGAGTGATTTCCACGACGAGATTTGGAAAACATATAATATCGACAACCATCCTGAAATCGACATTGATATTCATTTTGAATATGATGGAAACGACGATGGTTATTGGTATGTTTGCGAAGCAGTTGATAAAGATACTGATGAAAAGATTGGTGAAGGAATCTGGGGTTCTGATGTAAACTCTATTGATGGACTGGAAATTGCAATTAGAGAAGTGTTTATGCGCTTGAATATTGATCTTTAATAGAATCGAGGTTTTAAAAATGTGGACTTTTACTAGGTTTTATCTTCGGGAAAGTTGTATTTTGCTTGTTGATGAGGACGGAGAAAAGAGTGCAATCACAACAAGTGCATATGACTTAATAAGAATGTACAATAACGGCGAGAGTGAATGTCCTAGTGATAACGCAAAGGTTATTTATTGCTTGATTTTTAATGTAAAAATGAAATGTAAAACGTTCAAAGAACTTATGGATATGCTTGAGAAAATTGTAGCTGATTGTTGTTGAGGTTTTAGAAAATGGAACGAACTATGAATGATAAACTTATGGAAGCGGCACAAGTTCTTATTGAAAATGGAATGAGTGCAGATGATGCGTATGTTGCTTTGCAGGCGCAGTGTTATATCCTTTTGGATATTGAAATCGACGATTATCTCACAGATGAAGATTATAAAGAACTCGAAGATTTTGAAAAGAAACTGAGTGAGACAGAGGAGAAATGATTATGAACATCAATGAGATTCGTTACTTTGAACGCAAAATGACCGACAGCGCATTTAACGATGCTGTGAAGTACGATCCAGCGATTGCAGTTCGTGCAAAGCGAGCATGGGTTATGAAGATACAAGGGCTGATTTCGTTCCGGGAGTACATTTCTTGCTTGCAAGATATTACCGGCAACGCACGAATCTTTTGGAAGTATCAGTTTTGAGGTGACGATTATGTATATGCTTTTGGATATTTTTATGCAGAAAAAAGATATTCCTAGTGTCATTAACAAGCAAACGTTTGATACTTTTGAAGAAGCGAAAAATGATGCAATAAATCAAGCTGAAGCAGAGTTCCAGCATTATTATCAAGTAATGTATGGTGGACCTGGAAATGAACCGGAAATCACAGAGCTTAGTGATAGCATATATATCTCTTCGCCTAAAGAAAGCGAATGGTGGACGATTATTGAAGTTTGATAAAACAGTTCTTTTAGGAGGCAAATCAATATGAATGAAAAGCAATTTGAAATCGATACACCCATCGGGAAGATTGTTGCAGAGGGTTTTGCAGAGCCATATCCTGAGATTGTGATTTACCTTAAGAGAAATGATGGCGAAACAATCAACCTGTCTAGTATCAATTATGACAGTAGTGGTGATATTGAAAATTATCTTTGGATGGATGTACTCAGTGATGAGTATACAGACCATAAGAGCTGGCCGCTTGAAGAATTGACCGCAGATTTTTCTTAACAAACATAAAGGAGTAAAACAAAATGACTACTAACAATTCTATGACCGTAATAACATCTAAGCCTTTTGGTGCACTGAATGTGGATGTGTACGAGGATAATAAGCACCAGTATTACATGACCCGTGAACAGATTGGGCGAGCACTGGAATGTAAAGAACCTCGGAAGTACATTGCGAAGATTCATGAGCGTAATGCAGACCGTCTTGACCCGTTGAGCTCGGTCGTCAATTTGACGACTGAGGTCGGAAATTATACGCAAGAACGTCAAACATATATGTACAGTTTGCGTGGCGTGATGGAAATCTGCCGCCTTTCTCGTCAGCCGAAAGCAGATGCGTTTATGGATTTCTGCTGGGACATCATGGAATCCTTGATGCGTGGTGACACCGTTCTAGCTACGCCTCAGATGGATGCTGCACTGAGTAAAGAGTTCATTGATGTTAGACTTCACGCCTTGTTTGATAGTGTGAAGAACCTTCAGAGTGAACTTGATTCCACTCGCAAGGAGCTCGGTGACCAGATTGAGGAAGCGCGTGCTACCAGTAATGAGGCACTGAATGTGATTAGTAGCGTATCTCAGTGCGTCCATCAAATCAAGGACAAGCAGATGGATAACGCGATTCGTGCTAAGAGCTACACTCCTCGCAATGTGTTTAAGGATGAAATGAGTGACTGGCGTAAAGATTTGTATAGCAAGATTGGTGTGATTGCAAATACCAAAGGTTACACGAATAAAGAAACGCTTCACAAGATTTATGAATATTTAAATCGTAATTATGGTTTCGTTTTGGAAGATGCTCGTGCAAAGTATATTAAGAGAACGAATCGTAGTGGGAAAATCTCTACGATTGACATTATTGAAGATGATACTACTTGGAAATCAGTTATGGGTTCTGTCGTTGCAGATATGTATGCAGCATCTATTGAGCGTCTGCACCAGAATCAGAATGAGCTTCGTCCTGCTTTGAAGGCCATTGAAACAATTCCTGAAGTAAATGCGAATGATGCTCCCGTGGTTGAGGTGGAAGCCAAGGAAGTTGTTAATGAGAAGCCTAAGAAGCAGAGTGAGACAGCATTAAAACTGGTTCCAGTTGTTGAACCTCTGGCAAAGAAAATTGGAGACAATACAATTCATTATCATAAGACTTACCGTATGATTTATGACCAGATTGGTTATACAAAGATGGAAAGTATGTTGAAGGCATACAAACGTGCTCATGGCTGTATGCCTAAACCGAAAACTAAGGTTTTCCTGGAAAGTGATAATGCTATGCGAATGTTTAAAAAGGCTGTGAAGCAGCTGATGAAAGAGCAGGAGAAGAAGTAAATGTATGTGATATCAAATGGTCATAACTACATTATGAAACGAAAGGGAGGTCGAATCTGTGCTACCTGTGATATCAATCTGGCATTGAAGTTTGAATCTAAGGGATTGGCAATTTGTGAAATCAACAAACTTCCAGCCGGGTATAAGAACGGGCACTACGCACCGAAGTCTATGGACGAAGCCACCGTTGCAGGCAAGAGTCCGAATATAGCAGCTCCGGCTGATAAGCCGAATACATACGCATTTCAGATGGAAGATTCCGAATGGCTTGCAAAACTTAAAAAGGATTTGGTTATTACGGATAGGACTATGTGCAATCTGAATGAAATGTATTCAAAAGTGTATGGTGACCTGACTGCTGCAGGCGACGAGATTGATGATCTGGAACACGCTATTGAGTTCAAGACTGTAAACGCAGCGCAAGGTTATCAGCTTATGGCAGAACTTAAAAGGGCTCGCCGGAAGCGTAGGGAAGCTAAGGACGCAAAGTTTTTGCTTGAAATCATTATGAATGAAGAAGATAAGGGCTGGGTATATGGTAGGTTGGAAACTGCTATTGAACAACTTGGCAATCGTAAGTTTACTCCGAAGATTCGTAACGATTTGTTTGAAAAGAACTGAGGTACATATTATGAGAATTTATGTTTTACATGACTGTTATGAAGAAACGGAATTCTATGCAGAGGCAAATGTAATTGAGGTTTCTTCTGACGAAAAGAAGCTATATGAATTGATGAAGCTGGCTTATATGGAATGCAAAGAGAGCCATCCAGATGCAAGTGAAGAGTCCTATATTGATAGTTTTAGCGCTCTGGTAACAGAAGAGAGTGAAGGCTATTATTACAAGCATCAGTGGATGATTGATGAATTTGAGGTATAAGGTATGATGGTGTATGGAGATATAACGTGTAATCGCTGTGGTATTACATGGTATGGACCAAAATGTGGCAGACTTTATTGTGATAAATGTCGTAAAATTATTAGAAACGAGGCATCTATTAGGTGTAAAAATAAAAAGAAGCATAAGCCAACATTTGTTGAGATCACAAGATTAGCTGATGCAGAAGGATTGTCATATGGGAAATATTGTTTGAAATACGGAATCTAAAAGGAGATATAGTATATGGGAGCATTAGCACAGGAAGAGTATGAATCGAATTTTATAAGTATTGACGAATATTTAGATGAAGATGTTAATCAAGAAACAACTCAATATTCTAAAGGAAAAAATTACAACATCACTCGATATTCTGTGGCACGAAATGGTGAAGTTGAACCGATTCGTGACGTAAAAGATATTCAGGCTATTTCTGAATATTTCTATAATAAAAAGAAGTATAGAGATTGGTGCTTGTTTAATCTTGGTATTGCCACAGGATTTCGTGCGAGTGACCTTCTTCGATTTAGAGTTGAAGATGTATCGCACCTGGTTGATGGAAAACTTGTTGTTAATGAAACAGCCAAGGTTCGCTTTAAGGAGAAAAAGACAGGAAAATATCGCGATGTTGTAATTGGGCAGAACACAATGCAGATTATAGCTGAATATATTCGGCTAACGAGGCCGTCGTATCATTCGTGGCTTTTCCCATCTCAGAAAGGAAGTAGCAAAAATTCATTAAGAACGAATGGGGGTATTTCTTCTTGGAAAGTTGGAGGGGGAAAATCAAATGCAGTGAAAGTTGTAAAATATGAAGCTGATCCAAAGAAGAAAGGTGACCCGATTGATGTTGATACGTTTGGACAGATTATGAGAAAAGCTCAAAAAGACTTAGGGCTTTCTTATAAACTTGGGACGCATAGTTGTCGAAAGACTTTTGGTTATCAATTCATGATGAATCATAAAGATGACCAGATGGCACTTGCGTGGTTGCAACATAGCCTGAATCACAGTAATCAGGCTATTACGCTTCACTACATTGGATTAAATGCAGACGTTGATAGAGAATATTATTCTAACATCGACTATGGCGTTGATTGTCATTGTTCAATTGTAGCAATGTGAGGTGTATGATGGCTGATACTTATATTAAAATTTGGGATACTTATGAGAGCTACTTTGAACCCCTTAGTGCTGCTGAGGTGGGGCGTTTGGTACTGGCGATGATGAAATATAAATCGTCTGGAACAGAGCCTGAACTCAACGGAAATGAGCGGTATGTGTGGCCTGCTATCAAGAGAGATTTAATTAAAGACGCCGAGTACATCGAAGGTAAGCGCATTTCTGGAAAGGCTGGCGGCGAAAGCAAGCGTAAGCAAAGCAAAGCAAACGCAAGCAAGAGCAAGCTAGAAAAAGAAAAAGAGAAAGAAAAAGAGAAGATATCGTCTTCGTCTAATGATGAGACGACAACGACGAAACCTGTCGAGGATGTTTTTCGAGAGAACATCGGGAAGCTTGGTACTACTGGGCAGAAAGCTTTGGCAGAATATGTTGAGCGCATGGGCGACGAACTTGTACTTGCTGTGATTGGTAAGTGTTCTGATCTCGGCGGTAGCACATGGGCTTATGTGCGAAAAGCTCTGGACGAAGCAGAGTCTCTTGGCTGTAAGACTGTTGATGATTACCGCCGAGTGCGTCCGATAGGGAGTGGTCGTAATCTTAGAGTGAGTAGGGACACTCAATGTGGAACCGATTGGCTAAAAAACGCAGCTTTGGATAAAAGTCTTCGCAGAATGAAAATGATAAAAGAGTGATTTTAGGAGCGTGATTATGTGAATGAAGATATCGTTTTGCGAGACGATGAAGCAAAGCAGTTTGTGTATAATCTGCATCATCCCAATGTTGCTAAAATAGTGGAAGAGAATAGACGACGGGATAAGGCACTTGATGAAGTGAACTATCAGGAAACAGATGATGGTTTTACGTTTGACATTGATAAAAGTAAATTGGAGGTTTAAACTATGGGACTGTTACTTGGCTTGGGTTTGCTTGGAGCGGCATTTGGCATTGATGCAGCAAAGCAAGCACCGTTTGATAGAGCGTATCGTCATCTGGAAAATGAGTGGGGAACTTGTACATCGCAAGAGAGTAAGCGATGTGATGCTCTGAAATATGCCGTACAGAACGGTTTGTGCTTCGAGAATGAAAAAAAGCCTGTGATTGAGTGGCAGAAGCTGAGGGATCTTCAGTGGAAATATCAGGTGGCTGGTATTTCTTGGCCGAGAGAATCCGCGATTCGAGATGTGTGTCGTCTAGCAGCTCGTGACCGTGGTTTTGAATACAAAGGATATCTGCGAAACACATTGACGTTTGGTTATATCACTGATCCGAAAAATATTTGCAAACTTGGCATCGTAGATTGAGAGGAGATTTGAAAATGAATAACGTTCGTAGAAAAGCTATTAAGCAGACCATTGACCGTTTTGATTCCATCCGTAAGAAGCTGGACGAGCTTGTGTCTGAGGTAGAAAGTGTAAAATCCGATGTTGAGGATATCCAGTGGGAAGAAGAAGATTATCGTGACAATATACCTGAGAACCTGCAGGGTAGTGAGCGATATGATAAAGCAGATAATGCTTGCACGAATTTTTCTGATGCTGTAGATGCTCTGGATGATATGATTAGTGCTATGGGTGATGTGACTAGTGCTATGGGTGATGTGACTACCTCTCTGGAGGAAGCGATGGAATGATTGAGACTGCAAACCCATTGAGGAGAAACGCATGGGCTGTGTTCTTGTACAGAGGCAGACAAATTTATTCGTATCTTTTGCGTAATAGCAATCTTGGGGACAAGGAACGTATGGTAGAGTTGCTGGCACGAAGGTACATGACAGAGCCTGAGAATATTGTTGTAGATATTGAATTTAGAGATTGAGGTGATAGAGAATGACCGCGTTTGTAATGTTTGCTTTTAATGTGGTACTTATAATAGCAGCGAATAGTAATCCATTTGCATTTTGATTGAGAGGTGTGGATATGAGTATGTAGCAAGAAGAGTATAATTTGACTGATGAAGAACTTAAACAGTTGCTTTATGATATTCGACATCCGAGTATGGAAGCTGCTATACGTCTTGAAAAGATGTACAAAACATATTTATCGAATGTAGATGCTGAATATGATGGTGAATCAGAAGTGGTTGATTTTAAAGACTTGGATATTTGACTGGAGTTGCAAATATGAATATTCTGAATTTTAATGGAAATGAAAATCCAAAAGGTAGAGATGGTAACGTTGTTATCAAATTAAATTATCAAGAACTGTTTAAGCTGAATAATATTTTGTATCATGCTCAAAAAGGTGGTGAGATAAAGGACGCAGTAGACTTTGATATGCGAAGGAATTTCTACATGGCACTCAATTTGGTTCAATACGGAAGACTTGATCTAATTTCTCTTGAAGCTATGTTAAAGCTTTATGAAAACAATAAAACCTAAATTCTTTGGAGGGAAAACTAAATGATTGTTACTATGTATCGAAGAAAATGGAAATTTTCGGTGATGAGTGCAGAAGATGCAGAAGACTTTATCCGACAGCCACATTTTGAACGGATTCGATTTATCTCAATCACTGAAGCTAATGGTCATCATATTGATTTCCATAAGTGTGAGGGTAATATTACTTTTCTGCCGTTAAAGTTTGATGATTGCACTACTGATTTAGAAGGTACATGTATTACGGATGTTCAAGCTAGGAATATTGTGAAATTTGTCTTGGATAACCACGAAGCAGATAAGACCAATTGGTTCTGTGTGAATTGTGCTGCTGGCGTATCGAGATCCGCAGCGGTGTGCGCTGCCATCATGAGAATTCTGTGTAATGACGATATGCCGGTGTTCACAAACAGCTACTTCTGCCCGAATATGACGGTGTACAGAGAGGTGTTGAATGCCTGGATTAACCGTCTGTCTGATGAAAATGGAAGTATTTCAACTGAGATATGAAATACTGTGGATGCAATGAACAAAGATTGATAGAATCCGGGTTCTTATGAAAATGTTGGAAATTACTTGACTATGATTGGTTGTGCTGTTAAACTTTGCATAACCACAGAATGCGCAAGCATGGAATGAGGTGGACTTATGAATTTACAAGGACTTGAAAATAAAAAATGGGACTTTAATAAACAAGAGAAACTAGCTATCTCTTGGCTATTAAAACATGGCTTTGAGGTGAAATTGAAAAAACAGTATACATCAAAGGATATTTATACGGTAACAAAAGATGGTATTTTAGATGAATTTATCTTTCCGAATAACCAGAAGAACATGAACGTTCGGGCTTTTATGGAAAGATATGAGAAAAATTTTGAAACAAAGAAAGAACTCATAAAATTAAGAGCAGAGGCATCGGCTAATGGTTTGATTAAAGAACGTAGTTGATGTGATGAAAGTTAAGTTCTAGGAGAGTTTCATATGATTGCTACAGAGTTAATTAAGATTTTGGAAAAGCTACCAAGTGATGTTTTTATCGAAACGGATAGCGGCTGGGAATGTGATGCAACAGAGGTAAATGCTGCTTATTATAGCAGTCAAAAAAATGTTTTGGTTTTAACATGGAAACCGCAAGGAAACTATAAATATTACGAGGAATCTCCAAAATGGGAGTGTGTGTTCTGCGATGTAGACAGTCGCTCCCCGGTAGTGCTGCATTCTGATTTTTGATAGAAGCTGAGTTCTAGGAGGGTTTTATATGCTGATATTTGAAAAGAATCTGTTTTATGACTGCACCAAAAAGGAGCTCGAAAAGATTTCAGAGGCCATCAAAGAAGACCAAAGCAATGGAGTGCTCACTTTTGGAATGGAGGCTATGAAAGTTCAGATTGAGCGAATCCGAGAACATTTCAGTGTTCCGGGGAAAGCATTTGATCGTGTATCTGCTTACAATCTTGCTAAAGAAGAATTATACGATGAAATTGCCGAACGATATTTTCAAATCTGATAAAAACTAGGATTTGGGAGGACTATATGCAAGTTGGAGATAGAGTTTACGCTGAAGATTGGTGCGAAGGCATTATCGATGAAATCGACGGAGATACTGCCATTGTTGAGTTTACTACTTTTTGCGGAGGTGGCAGGCTCTCATTTTTATTGAAAGAACTTCAGTTAATCGAGTCTGATAAAAACTAAGATTTAGAAGGAGATAATAATGGGCGTATTAGTAGACCGGGAAACGGCAAAGAAAGTCGAAAGAATCTTTGAACATCCAAACGAAATCTACTCTGTATATCTCAAATCGTCTGACGAAGCAGTCTGGCTCCAAGGAAAAGTTGAACTATACAAATATTTAAGAAGCTTGTAAAACCAAGTTCTACGGAGGAGATACATTATGAAAAAGTTCGTTGCTCTTTTTGAAGGTTGGAATGATAAACACGATCATGAATGTATGTGCTATGTTATTGATGTGGATGATGACTTTGAAAGCATTTTGAGTGTTGAAGAACAGGCAGAGAGGATGGCTCGAAATGAATATCCTCATCTGAAAAGTTTTGAGACGCTTTACATCAAAGAACTGCTTAACAGATAAAACTAATCTTTTAGGGAGACGATAATATGAAGAGAAGAGTTATAAAGGAAGTTAAATTTAGAGAGGTAAAGCGGTATATCGACAATAATCTTGGGCCAACTGAGTTCTTAGCTCTGTGTTATGACTTGTATGATTTTGAGCATGGAGTGAATAATAAGCCGAATGGTCCATTCAATAAGACTCTGGATGTTCTTGGAATGTGGGATGAAACAGATTCTGTGGCCGCAGCAATCATGGACTCTGCGCACAAGATGTTTGGAAAAATGGTGTTTATGCTGCTGGAAGACAATGTGACGGAATATCTGGATTATGATGCGGATTGTCTGCACCGTGATTGATAAAACCAATATTTTAGGAGTAATATTATGAAAACTTTTGATGTTTTAAAAGCTGGACAGACTATTGTGGCCGAAGACGGGGACACAATGAAAGTTATTGATTATGATTTTTATGGAACGGGGCAGAAGATCATGTGCTTCATGTCGGATTATTGTGTATATCCATCAACTGAGTTTAATGCAGGCGATTGGGAGATTGAAAGTTGAGAGGAGGTTTTATTTATCACTAATAAATTGTTAATAAATCGTGAGCAAAGCGTTGCTATTGTATGTATAATGTGCTTGCTGGCAGGGAATCTAGTAGCGAAAACGTTACCAAATGTTGGAGCTGAAAGCACGTATACATATTATAATGGTCAATTTACTTCAAATGTTGCACAAGCAACAAAAGAGGATGAAAACGATGAACTTACAATTTTTGTAAAGGAAATCGTTGAGACGAAGGTGGTGAACTTTAGCCAGGGTAAACATGAACTCACTGATGATGAGCGTGCCCTTGCAGAGCAGATTGTTGCTTGTGAAGCAGGTGCTGACAGTTTGGAAGGCCAGATGGCCGTTGCTCAATGTCTTTATGATTCCGCTGTACTTGATGGTCTAACCATCCAGCAGGTCTTTAAGAAGTATGGTTATAGTTCCTTATATAATAGAAAGGTTACGGCAGAGAATGAGCTGGCTGTCTCTATGGTGTTTGACTATGGTGCTAAAATTTCAGACAAACCTATTCAATGGTTTGTAACCCCGACTGCAGCTCCCGGCAGTTGGCACGAGCGTGGAGCAACCTTTGCTGGACAATTTGGCGCACATAGGTTCTATTATGATTCGAAGTTGGTTGTGGATGATGCTGAGTAAATGGCGTCATCTAAAATTTTGATAAATAATACAACAAAAAGATGTATAATATATTGACTAAAACAAAAGGCTGTGTATAATATATCTTGAAAGTTGTTTGTGTGAGCGGAAGGCGGTTATTCTTGATGAGCGATAGAAAGGTTTTGAAAGTTATACGGGTTGATGATTTTTTAAAGTACATAAGAAAAAAGCGAGTGTGGGTCTGCTTTGTTTGTAATGGTGTGGATATTCACATGATCTGCAAAAAGATTGACGACATTGGCGTAGAGACGGGGGGGATTGTTAATGGCGTGGGGTTCTTCGGAAATGAGAGTCACATCGAGTTGCGACAAAAATGCCATGAAGTAAGGAGAATTGAACTTAGGTCTGGCTGTGCAGAGAAAGCGTATGAGATGATCTTCGATAATAATATCAGTGTGTTCGTATCAGAGAATCCTGAGTTGTACGGGCACTAAAAATATTTTCAAAAACCTCTTGACTTCTGTGATTGTATCCTGTATAATGTAGCTATGGAACGGAGCTACATCATTGTAGAGGAGAATGACTATGGATAACAATATTGACCCAAAGGTCGGAGAGGTTTGGTTGGTTGATCTATCCAATGCGACAGGTCATCAGCAGCGCGGCATTCGACCGTTCGTTGTGACAAGTAACAACAAGCGTAACCTCTTCAGCCCAACAATCAAGGGGAATCCGTTATCTTCAAGAACATGCAAGCGTTCTCCGGTTCATGTTCTACTTTCAAAGGAAGACTGTGAGTTCCTAGAGGTTGATAGTATCGTTCTCTGCGAAGAGACTGATACACTTAACAAAGGACAGTTCATCAAGAAACTTGGTGTTTTGTCGGAGCGTCAGATGAATATGATTGCAATGGCAAGATGCAAAGATGAACCATTTTTGCTCGCAGCATTTCTGAGCGGCGTACAACATACTATGGAATTTCAGAATTTTGCCGCATTTGCTTGATTTGTTCTCAGGTTTAATGGTACACTACATAATAAGAAGGAGTGTGCCACTATGCTTACTGAAGAAAAAATCAAAGCTTTTGCCGAAAAGTATTCTGATAGAAGCGGTGAGTTTGTTATATCGACGCTTAACCATGTTATGGATTACGAGGCCGAGCGTGGGTATGAGTTGTTTGACTTCACAAAAGATGATTTTGTAAAGATGTTTGCTAAATACAATTGGGTGAACTCAAGTCGGTCGTTCAGAAATGTAAAGTCGATAATTACAGGGTACATCAAAAGTGAGGATCGAGCGAGTATGTATGACTTAGCTGAATTCTCGGAGAGCGATGTGAGTTCAGACAATATGTACGAGGACAAGTATTTTGCGTCAGTTGATGAGTTTGTTGATTTCTTGGACAAGTATGAAGAGCCATATCAGATTCGTATGAATGTGATTGCCGTGCTGTACTGGATTGGCCTTACTTCTGAAGAAGTTTCCAATCTGACGATTAACGATGTTGACTTTGAATCATGTACTGTTTTGAATAAGACCAGTGTTGACGCGAGACTGATGAATATCATCAAGCAGTGTTATGAAATGAAACAATATGATGCCCCCAATATGGGAGGATACAGAACGTTTTATGTCATAAATGGTGATTACATTCTTCGCAAAACAGAGGATAGAACTGGTGCAGACAGTGATTCAAGAATGTCTACGAATACGATTCATAGTTATTTCACGCGCTTGAATGATATTCTCGAAAGAAGATATCATTCAAAGGCTTTAGACCGAAGACATCTGACCAGAAACGGCGAGTATGTAAAGGTTTATAACTACTGCAAAACTCATCCAGAATTTAATCTTACAGAACTTAGTTTCGGAAATGGTAAAGATCCTCTTGCGGACATTATCGGAAGAAAGTGCAGCAAGGTTGCATACATTAGTTTCCGGCAAGGATACAAGGGCTGGATCGAATACTTCCACAAAAATTAAAAACAGGGGGCTTCGGCCCCTTGATTTTAACATTGTAACTATATAACACAGGATACTTATTAGAAAGGGAAATGTAGATGAGAACGCTTTTGCTGTTCCGTGGAGCACCAGGTTGTGGGAAGTCCACCTATATTAAAGAGCATAATCTTGAGCAGTACGTATTGAGTGCTGATACACTTCGCCTTATGTGCCAGAGCGCACAGGAAACACCTGCCGGGAAGATGGAGATTTCTCCGCAGAATGATGATGTTGTATGGGAGATGCTTTTTAAACTGCTTGAGGTGCGCATGAGTCATGGCGAGTTTACCGTGATTGATGCAACGAATTCCAAGACGGTCGAAATGAATCGTTATAAGAATCTTGCAAAACAGTATCGTTATCGAATGTATGTTATTGACATGACGGACCTTCCGATCGAGGAATGCAAACGAAGAAACGCTCAGAGAGAATGGCTGAAGCGAGTTCCTGAAGCGGCCATTGATAAGATGTACGCTCGGTTTGCTACTCAAAAAGTTCCTTCTGGCGTGAATGTCCTTCCTTCTACTACAGATGTGATGTCCGATTTGAACTACTGTCCGAATGACTTCAACCAGTGGAAGAAGATCCATGTCATCGGTGACATTCATGGCTGTTATACTTGTTTAAGTGAATACCTTGGTGAGATGAAGGACGACGAACTTTATATCTTCGTTGGTGATTATCTCGATCGTGGCATCGAGAACGTTGAGGTATTCAAGTTCTTGTGTGATGTTGTAAATAACAACCGCAAGAATGTGATCCTTTTGGAGGGGAATCACGAACGTTGGCTGAACAAGTGGGGGCATGATGAACCGGTTCAGAGTGAAGAGTTTGCAAACTACACTCGTCCGCAGCTCTTTAAAGCCGGTATTGACAAGAACACTGCTCGTAAGATCTATTCCAGAGTTGGCCAATGTGCTTACTTTGAGTATGATGGGAAGCGGTATTTCGTGAGCCACGGTGGTTTGAGTTATCTGCCTTATTTTCTTCCTTTTATATCTGCTGATCAGATGATTAAAGGTGTAGGTCGCTATCCTGATATGCTAACCGTGGCTGAGTCTTGGGAAAAATCGATGCCGGATAGCTACATTCAGATCTTCGGTCATCGAAATGTGCAGGATGTTCCTATTGATATGGGGCATCGGTGCTACAACCTCGAAGGAAAAATCGAGTTTGGTGGATATCTCCGTTGCGTGGAACTTGAACACGGTCAGTCAATCAAATGTGTAGAAACAAAGAACGATGTGTTCCGAAAAGAGGAGCCAAAGACTGAAACTGCCGTTGAAATGAAAACTGAGTTCGATAACGCAGAACTTGTCAGTAAGATGCGTCAAAGCAAATATGTGTTTGAGAAGCGATTCGGAGATATTTCTTCTTTCAACTTCTCTCGTGAAGCATTTTATAAGAAGCACTGGGATGAGGTTTCTACCAAAGCAAGGGGATTGTTCATTAACACAAAGACGAATAAGATTATAGCTCGAAGCTATGATAAGTTCTTTGCGGTCGATGAGCGGAATGAAACGAGAATTGGAAATCTACAGAACACTTTGAAGTTCCCGGTGACTGCATATCTGAAGGAAAACGGATTTCTTGGCATTGTCTCGTATGATGCAGAACAGGATGGTCTGTTCATTGCAAGTAAATCCACTCCTGAAGGGCCTTTTGCAGATATGTTCCGAAAGATTCTCATGGATACGACTTCTGATGAAGACCGTAAGAATCTGAAGGAAGTTGCAAAAGAGAATGGTTCCATCATTTTTGAGGTGATTGATCCTGTAAATGACCCGCATATCATCGAATACATGACACCACATATTGTTTTGCTGGATATTGTTGCGAATGATATGAACTTCAGTGTGATGGATTACGATGATCTGAAGCGTGTTGCTGAAAAGTGTCATTTGCAGATTAAGGAGAAGGTTAAGATCTTTGAGAGCTGGAGTGAGTTCTATCCTTGGTATGAAGAAGTTATGAATGAGAATTATCTGTACCATGGCATCGAGCATATTGAAGGCTTTGTTTTGAGAGATAACAACAATTTTATGTTTAAGCTGAAGCTTCCTTATTATAAGCACTGGAAGTTCTTGCGTGGTGTTATGCAGAGCGTCCAGAAGCGTGGCTATTACGAAAATACCGCAAAGTTGTTTACTGCTGAGGATAACCTGTTCTATGGTTGGATGCGTGAGCAACGAGAGAAAGACCAGGAATCTTTCTGCAAGAAGGGTATTATTCAGTTACGGAATGAATTCTATGAGAATCGGCACGAATAACTAAGATATTTTCTTCCTCCGAAAATGCCCTGCGCGGGGCTGACAGCCGGGAAAGACCGGCGATATGGCCCTATGGCGGAATTAGGCATACGCAACAAGCTCAAACCTTGTAAAATTCTCAGTTCAAATCTGAGTAGGGCTACCAACCCATTTGCAGATGGGTAAGTGCTAGAATATTGGCAAATCGGAAAGACGGTTGACTGCTGGACAGACAGCTTTGATATGCTACCGTGGTGGAATGGCAGACACCGGAGACTTAAAATCTCCTGTCGGCAACGACGTGCCCGTTCAAGTCGGGTCGGTAGCACTAATATCCGGGTGTAGCTCAGTTGGAAGAGCGCGTGCTTTGGGAGCATGAGGCCGCAGGATCATGACCTGTCACTCGGACCAGCCCGAAAGGGCATGTAGAATTTTTCATTCACATTATTCCCAGCTCTCTGGAAACAGAGCAGTGTGGCATAGCAAGCTTGGTATATGATGCGCCATCGCCAAGCGGTAAGGCAGAGGACTTTGACTCCTCCATCACAGGTTCGACCCCTGTTGGCGCAATTTATGCGGATATGGTGGAATGGCAGACACGCCAGACTTAGGATCTGGTGCTTCGGCGTGTGGGTTCGATGCCCACTATCCGCACCACGGTCATGAATCGTTGTTGTTCATGGTTGAACTCCTTTGACCACTATTATTCCCAGCTCGCCAGTGATGGTGCAGTAGTGCTTTGTAAGCTGGGTTCTCATGCAGCGGTCGCACAACGGCTAGTATATCAGCCTTCCAAGCTGAGGATGAGGTTTCGACTACCTTTCGCTGCTCCAATTTCGTATGGGTAGGGATTTTAAGCGGTCAGTCCCGGCTGCGCCTGTGCGAAATACCACCCCAAAAGGGGCGAGATATAGGAAATGTGCATCGCTGTTATTCCTTCCTCGTCTATATGATATAGATGCAATAGTGTTTTATAAGGAAGGTGCCCAGTTGAATAGTTGCAGCTGTTTAACTGGTAATATGGGATAGTAGCTCAGTTGGTCAGAGCTGGCGGCTCATAACCGCTTGGTCGGGAGTTCAAATCTCTCCTGTCCCACCAGCCCGATAGGGTATACATAAAATCCGCTAGAACTTTTGTTTTATAAGCGAATTTATAATATGACGTTAATACGTCTATTATTTTTCGCTCATTTTTAAAGTTTTAGCTATATAATACAGGATACTAAAAGGAGGAATGTGTAATCTTACGAGTTTTAATTGCCTGTGAAGAATCACAGGAAGTTTGTAAAGCATTTCGATTGCTTGGTCATGAAGCGTATTCTTGCGATATTCAACCTCCGTCCGGTGGTCACCCAGAGTGGCATATTTTGGGTAACGCACTGGCAGCTCTACAGGGTGGGCAGATAGTCACAATGGACGGCACACAACACTATGTTAAGCAGTGGGATCTATTGATTGCACATCCTCCGTGTACATATTTATCAAACGCTGGCGCACGATGGTTATGGGCTGGACACAAATTGAATCAAGAACGGTATCAACGAGGATTGGAAGCTAAGGAATTTTTTATGGCGTTTTATAACGCACCGATCAAACACATTTGTGTTGAAAATCCAATTCCGAGTGCTGTTTATGAAATGCCAAAACCATCGCAGATGATTCAGCCATATGAATTTTATGGTAAGGACCACCCATGGACAAAGAAGACCTGTTTATGGCTGAAAGGTCTTCCTAATCTGGTTCCGGTTGAAGCGGTTGAACCGAAGGGTCCGTATTGTCCTTGTGGAACTTCGGCCAATAAAGGCAATGTAAGAAATCGTGGCGCAGCCAAACGTGGTGAGGATGCGAAAAATAGAGCCAAGACTTTTCATGGCGTTGCTCGTGCCTTTGCAGAACAGTTCTCGGCTTACATCGAAAGTGAGGGCGAAAATGCCAGAAAATAAGGGTTATCTTACGGCAGACCGTTCATCTAATGGAGATGAGCGATACACGCCACGGTACGCAGTAACTCCGTTGCTTGAGTTCATCCCCCCATCGAGCCAAGTAGTGATTTGGTGTCCATTTGATAAGGATTGGTCTGAATTCGCAAAAGTATTTCGAGAAGCGGGATATCAAGTAGAGTGCAGCCACATTGATAATGGGCAAGATTTCTTTACATATGAACCTGAGTGCTGGGACATTATGATTTCAAATCCGCCGTTTAGTAAGAAAGATAGGGTGCTCCGCAGAGCGTATGAGCTTGGAAAACCATTTGCTTTATTACTTCCGGCAAACAGTATCCAAGGCAAGACGAGATTTGAAATCTTCAATAACGATGTTCAAATGCTCTGCTTTGACTCAAGAATCGGATTTATGGATGACAAGCATAAGGACAAGCCCGTCGAGGGAGTGTCATTTGGCAGTGCGTATTTCTGCCGAGACTTCTTACCAAGCAAGTTGGAGTTACGAAAACTTATAAAAGGCTAATTTCAGCAAGAAAATAACGAAAAATACAACGTAGATGCGTTAAAATATCGCGGAAAGAAAGTGATAAATCAATGAACCCGGTTGAATTTCTTAGTAACGGACAATTTAAGGCAAAGAATGGGGAAGATAAGTATTCTGTTAGAATCACAAGGAAAGGAATGCCATACAAGACTATTTTTGTTCATTATAAAAATGGTTTTAATTCCGAATTGATGCTTTCTAGTGAGGTCATTTCTGATGGAACACTTTATTTTACTTACGGAGCTATTAGAGACGTTATTCTGAATGCACTTTCTTTAGCCTATGATGAAAACAAGGCTGTTATATTAGGAGATGTTTTAATTAGTTCTGAAACTGGAAATTTTGGAACAAAAGAAAAGCCGTGGTTATGTGATAAAACCGTTGTACGATTACCATACCAATTAGTTGAGGAGTGACACGATGAACAGCAAAATTCCTATCAATGTAACCATTGATTCCGGTTCCTTGAGTCTTCCGGCAAGTCCAATTTTCCAGAAGGAAAAGAATACATATCTTTGTCCGTTTTGTGTGACGAAATTAGAGAAGCTTGATCCGAAGTGTCCAGAGTGTCATCACAAGATGGATTGGAGCAGGTTTATTGAAAAGAAGGAGGAAATGTTCAGTTGAATATAGATTTCTTCCAACGGCGCAAGACACAGCTTGAAGATACTCTTCTTTTGAAAAATCAGGCAGTCGATATGCTTGATTATCTAAAGACGCATTGCATCAATAGCGACCAGTATTGTACCATTCGAGATTACATTGAAGAAGCTGCGAAGATTCTGGAGAGTGATCTCGAATACGCAAACAATAAGCTGCAGTCCGCATTCAGACCTAAGTATGGTCGGAACAACAGACTGACTCGTGCTCAATCTAAGATGTTCCGTGATAGAGAATATTAAAAATGGGGTGATGCCGTATGAACACATGCAAGAAAATATGTAACTGGTGTGGTCGTGAAATCAAGCCGATAGGTAGCGAACAGGGAATCAGTTTTGAGCATCAATACTCTTATGGTAGCCAACTTGACGGTTCGCTTTTGAGTTTTGATTTGTGCCCTGAGTGTTCAGAACGGCTCCCAGTAGTGCTCGGCGCAATGTTTGTACATAATCCCTTAAAGGACGATTTCTAACGGCGAGTGCCGTATGAAATATAAGCCATCAATAAGCCAGACGGAGGATAACATATAGAATGAATAGTGCATGAATTGATTCAATACAACAAAAAGAAACATAAGTGATTATTAATGAAACAAAATTACATAAAGGAGACTTGATATGGCAGATAGAATTTTTAATCTTCCTCAGACCCGTGGTTCTTTTGAGATGGCTGGTAAGGTCACCGGCACCCAGCGTAGCAACTTCTATAACGAGAAGGAGACTAAGAGTGGTGTTATGCGCCGTGTCCTGAGCTTTGGCATTCAGACTTCCAATGAAAACACTTTTTATGTTGATTTGGCTGGTATGCCTCGTGATAAGGTTTACTTCTTCCGCCGTGCCGATAAGGACAAGGGCATCGAGAAGGATAAGAAGGAAGTCGCTTGGAAGGATCGTCTGACTTATGTTGCACCGGAAGGCTATGACATGATTGGCGTTAAGGTCGGTGTTACCAAGAAGACGAATGAGTCCGGTAAGGTCGTTAATGATAACAAGACTCTGACCGATTTCGATGCAGCTAAGGAGATTTCTGAGAACCTGCATGACGGTGACAACGTGTATGTTCGTGGTAACATCGAGTATAGCACTTACAACGGTAAGCATCAGATTCGTTTTGTTCCTACTCAGGTGTCTCTGAGCTCCAAGGAAATTGACTTTGATGCAGAGGGTTTCGAGGAGCTGGCTCTGTTTACTCAGACCATTGTTTACACTGGTTGCCGCAAGAGCGATGAGTGCGATGAGGTAGTTGTCGATGCAAAGATCGTGAACTACAACACCATCGAGGATGCAGAGTTCTTCATTGACTATAAGGCAAACACTCAGAATAAGGTTCTGGCCGATTCTATTCGTAAGCGTCTGAAGTCTTATACTAGTTTCGAGTGTTTTGGTCCCATCGTTAATCAGCAGAAGGTTGAGGAAGTTGAGACTGAGAATATCTGGGGTGGTCCTAACAAGATGAAGCGTCAGAGTACTCCGGCAGTTCGTAAGCTGTATATCGAGGGTGTTAATCCTGATTCCTTTGATCCGAATCCCGGCGATAAGGATGCAGAGCCTACCTATACTGAGGACAATATCTCCGAGGCACGGGCAAAGATCGCTGCCAACGCTCAGGCTAAGAAGGACTTCGATGGCAAGGCAGCTGAGAACGATACTTCTTGGTGGGGTGGTTCTAACAAGTCCACTGCGACTCCTGCTGATGAGGAAGAGGATGACTGGGGAGTGTAATTTTTAGTCTTAGCTAAGTAACACAGGATACTTATAAAAGAAAAGATTTAGAGAGGAATTTACATATATGGCTATTGTTTGTGATGCATCTGCTATTCGTAAGAAGCTTCGTATGCTTGTGTATGGCGAGCAGGGAACTGGTAAGTCTCGATTTGCTATGCAGTTCTGCTACATGAAGACTCCTGAAGGTCGTCCGTTCCGTGTTCTGTATCTGGATACTGAGTCTGGTTCTATCGACGATTATCGTGAGGAACTGATGGATAATGGGCTCGACCCGATGAATCTCCGTATTGTTTACACTCAGTCTCTCGCAGAGGTACAGGATTTCATCCATACCGTTGCTGACAATGAGGACTTCGAGGATGAGGATGGTAATGTTTGGCTGGATGCTGACGGTAAGCCTTTCCGTGCTGACGCTATTGTTGTTGATTCCGCAACCATCCTTAATCTGACTACGAAACAGGGCTTGACTAATTTCTCGCAGAAGCGTGCAAAAGTTAAGGCTGCAGCACAGGGTCTGACCGGTGATGAGAAGTCGGTGAAGATCGAGGGTGCTGGTATGGAGTTGAAGGATTATCAGCAGCTGAACTTTAAGGGTCAGTCCCTGATCCTGGATTTGAATGCAACTGGCGTGAGCTACATCGTCATTTGCCGTGAGAAGGATGAGACTGAAACCAAGCTGGTGAATGGTTCTTCTGTGAGCGTTTCTACTGGCCGCAAGATTCCTGATGGCTTCAAGGGTCAGGAGTACAATGTCGGTACTGAGTTCCGTATGTATCATCCCAGCGATGATAAGTCTATCAACTTTGCTTACTTTGATAAGGATCGTACCGGTGTTCATAATGGCGGTGAGGTTGTAGAAGATCTGACTCTGCTTGAGTATCAGGAATATCTCGACCGTTCCGCAAAGAATCGTGAGGTCATTATCAAGAATGGTCTGAACGATGCAGTTAAGACCGAGATGAAGCTTCGTGCTCGTGAACTTGGTCTTGATGACAATGATATTAGTGATGATGCTCCTGCAGAGAACACCTCCGAATCCAAGGAGCCTTCTCTGGATGACATTAAGGCAAAGCTGAATGATCTGATTGCTTCCGCTTCTCCTGTGAAGAAGAGTGCAGCGCAGAAGGCAGTTAAGGCGGCTGGCCTGTCTACCGCATTCCGTTCCATGACTGACATCGAGGAACTGAAGAAGGTTGCCGCAATCATGGAGAAGGAACTGGCTTAATGGAACTAACCCGTAAATGCAAGATTTGCGGGAAGAATATTTTCATCGAGCGAGACCGTAGCACGTTTTTCTACGACAAGACCGGCTTTTGCCATAAGGATTGTTTTGTAGAAAAAAAGAAAAATCAAAAACGCCCTTGGACAGATGACCTGCTAAGGGCATTTTTTGACAAAGTGAAGCCCGCTACGGATAAAAAGGTCGATGATCTTCTTTCCAAAAAGAGAGAACAAGACCACAATCGTGAGCTTGCACAGATCAAACAGGAAGAAAAAAAGATTCTTTTCGACCATATTCGAGATACATACGCCCCGGCGGTTGTTCCGGGTAGCTTCTACTCGAAACTTACGCAGTTGATTTCCGGTAATTATTACAAATATAGAGGTTCGATTCCTCCGCTAGAACTTTACGATATGTGGGTTCTAGCGAAACCCCGACTAGATAAAATAATTGCCGAGAAAGAAGCAAAAGGTTTTGATATGAGTCAGCGATGGAATTATGACTTGGCTGTTTTGCTGGCACAATATCCGAGTTATCTCGAACAAAAAGAAAGACAAGCTTCGATTCGTAGTGAATGCGAAGGTAAAACAAAGGAAAACCTGACGGAAACGGTACTGAAACGGATGAAAACAGTACCAAAACAGAACAAAAACGAGAATGAAATTGATATAAATGCAATTCTCGATGAGATATAAAAGTACGAGGGAGGTGGATGAGTGGAACTCATTTCAAATATCCCGAACGAAATTCTATTTGTCGGCGCAATTTACAAGCATCCTGACTATTTGGTCGAGTATGGGCATTATGTCAAGAGCAAGTACGATTTTGCCGATGAAGCAACGAAATTTTTCTACGATGCAGCGCTAATTATTTATGAAACTCGGACTCAAGAATTCAATAAAACATCTGTTTTAACGTTTATGGCTGAAGACGAGTCCAGACTGTCCCAATATAAGCGGCTAAAGGGCTGGTCAACCATTGAATACTACATGAGTCTTGCAAATGACGAAGATATCAAGGGATATTTTAATATCCTAAAGAAATACTCGTTACTTCGTGAGTATCAAAGAAACGGATTCAACATTGAAGGAATCTTGAAGCATCGACAGTTTGAAATGTTTGGTGCTCAGGACATTTACAAACTGATTCGTGGTAAGGCTGACAAGATCAATACCGTCATTATCACAAACGATGATGCTGAGATTTTGAATAACGGTCTACTGCCGATGGTCAATGAACGTCTGAGCGTTCCTGATATGGGCTTGCCATTCCAGTATTCCATCATGAATGATTTGTTCAGAGGATTAAAGTTGGGTACAGTGATGTTCAATGGTATGCCATCTAACGCTGGCAAGACTAGATATATGATGGCGATTGTTGCATACGTCACATTGGTTCAGAAGCAAAAAGCACTTCTGCTGCTAAACGAGATGGATCTCGAATCCGTCCGGTACTGCTTACTGGTTACTGCTATCAATAATCCTGAGTTTCAAGAGCTGCATGGTCATCGTTTTCATAAGGATGAACGAGAAATCACCCTTGGAATGTACCGTGATGCAAACGGGAACTTCATTTTTAGAAAACAAAATGAGGATGGAGAGTACATAGAAAGCATTGATGAGTTCACCGCTCGTGTTTACGAGGAGAGCGAAGAGTATCGCAATGTGCTTGATGTTTGCCAGTGGATTGAGAGCGAATCACAAGGCTTGATTATCGCAAAGGATGTTTCAGCTGATTACAGTGACAAGTCTCTCCGGTTCGAGATTCAGAAAGCGGCTCTCACTCAGGGAGTCAAGTATGTGTTCTACGATACTCTAAAGAACGATATTGCTTCGATTGGTGAATGGGCAGCGTTTAAGGTTACAGCTACCGAACTTGAAGAGATTGCGAAAAATCTGAAAATCTTTATCTACGGTAGCATCCAGTTGGCTGAAAATGCTCATGAGTACCTTCCTGATGAGCTGAATTCAAACAACATTGCTGAGTCAAAGATGATTAAGCATGTTGCTTGGACGATGGTTCTATTCAAGGAGATTCCAAAAGATAAGTTTGCGAAGTATCAGTACATTTCCCATGACCCAGAATGGGGCGGTGATTGCGCTCATCGGCTAAATCCAGATAAACGGTATTACGTTGGAAACATCGATAAGAACCGTTTTGGCGAAAAGAAGAAAATCATGTTTGAAGTGAATTTGAACCAGAATGTCTGGAAAGAGGTCGGTGTCTGCACCAGAAAGTAAGGAACTACAATGGTAAATATCGCAGATCTGAAAAATTACATTCTTGAAGAACGGCAGATTGAACCGATTTTAGAGGAACTTGGTTGCCATCATATCAGTCATAAAGCTGGTTATTACCAGTGTGCAAACCCAGATGGTGACAATAGAACGGCACTCTGTATTTACGAGAATGAAAATCTTACTGCGGTAGATTACACACGAGATATTGCTAATGGAAAGACCAGTTATGATTTGATTTCTGTCGTCCAGTTCTTTCTGGAACTGTCTTTCCCAAAAGCCATTAAGCAAATCTGCGAATGGGTTGGTCTTGACTACTATCACAACTTCGAGGAAGACCTTCCTAAAAGTATGTTGATTCTAAAAGAGCTCATTGCCATGCAAAATGAAGGTGAAGAACACGAGGATGACCGTCCGATAATCCCAATCTCCGAAGCCATCCTCGGTTATTACAAACCTTATGTGAACCAGATTTTTGCTGACGATGGGATATCTTATGAGACACAGCAGGAGTTTGAGATTGGCTTTGATGAACTGACAAATAGAATCACGATTCCAATCAGAGATGAAATTGGTACTCTGGTTGGTGTAAAGGGAAGATACTTTGGCAAGCCGCCTGAAGGCGAGATGAAGTACAAGTATATTGAACCGTGTGCCAGAAACCGTATTCTATATGGCCTGTACAAAACAGAGCCTTATATCAAGAATGAAGGTCTGGTATATGTTGGTGAAGCTGAAAAGTCTGTCATGCAGATGTGGAACATGGATGTCTGCAACTGTGTGGCGACTGGCGGTAAGAAGGTTTCACAAAATCAAATTGAAATTTTGACACGTCTTTGCGTTGATATTTGTTTTGTCTTTGATAAAGACGTTCAGCTTAGTGAGCTTATGGTTCTCGCCAATCGATTCGTTGATGGCGTAAGTGTGTATGCTGTAGTAGATGATAAAGGGATTCTGGATGAAAAGGAAGCCCCGACTGATAATCCTGAAAAATTTAAGGCATTGATCGAGAACTGTGTTAGGAGAATTAAATGAATGTAAAACTCTGGAATGGGAGTAGGAACGACCTATCAGACCCGATTGGAACGATTATGGAGAATAGAGGGATTGAGGATTATAAGACCTACATGAATCTGGATGATTCTTGCTTAAATTCTCCGTGGGAACTGGATGATATTGAGTATGCCGTCATGATGTTGAATAAACACCTTTGGAAAAAGTCTACCATTTCTATCCTTGTAGACTGTGATGTGGACGGTTTTACAAGTGCTTCGATGATGTTTCAGTATTTGAAAGCGATTGGTTATTTTGGAAAAATCAATGTTCTGCATCATAGTGGCAAGGAACATGGACTCTCTAAAGAAATTGATGTTCCACCTGAAACCACCTTGCTGATTATTCCTGATGCTGGCAGCAACGATGTTGAGCAGTGTAAGGAACTCCGCGAAAAGGGCATCGATATTCTGATTCTTGACCATCACATCTGTGACAGAGAGAATCCCTACGCAGTAATCGTTAATAACCAGAATGGTACATATCCTAACAAGGAACTGTCTGGTGCTGGCGTGGTATATAAGTTCCTTCAGGCTGTTGATGAGGATAATTGGACTGATGTTGCAGACCGGTATCTTGATCTAGTGGCCGTCGGAAACATCGGTGATGTTATGGATATGCACTCGCATGAGACAAAGCGCCTTTGCACGAAAGGTCTGGCACGAATTGTAAATCCGATGATTTGTGCTTTGATTGAGGCGAATAGCTTCAACATCAAGGGTGACCCGACTATCAATGATGTTCAGTTCTATATCGTTCCGATGATGAACGCACTGATTCGTGTTGGCTCATCTGAGCAAAAGAAGCGGATGTTCCGTGCAATGGTCGGTGAGGAACAGACGTTCCAGTATACTCCGACTCGTGGCAAGAATGCCGGCATTACGATTGATGAGACCCTGGCGCAGCATGTAGCTCGTGAGTGTTCGTCTTGCAAGTATCAGCAAAACAAGACTAAGGACAAAGCTGTTGTAGAACTTCAAAACTGGATTTCTAAGTATGGAGCGGACAGAAGTAAAGTTTTGTTTTGTAATTCCACTGGCATTCTGGACAGTAATCTAACTGGTGTTGTGGCAATTAAGTTGGCTGAAATGTATGCGAAACCGTGCGTGCTACTCCGAGAGATGGCTTGTTCTGAAGAAGAACCGGACGAGAATCACGAGTATTTTGGTGGTTCGATGAGAAATCCTGATGGCTCTCCGATTGAAAGCCTAAAGGAATTCTTGATGAGCACAGGAGATTTTGAATCGGTTCTTGGTCACGACAATGCTGCTGGTGTGAAAATCAAGAAAGAAAACGTGCCAAAGGCTATTGCAGACTGTGATGAGCTGCTTAAAGATGTCACGATGAGCAAGGCAATCGTGGTTGACTTTGATTTTGATTACAATAAATTGAACGTTGCATTGCCGAAAACGATGTACGAGATGCACAAGGTCTGGGCGCAGGGTATTTCTGAGCCGTATTTCTACATTAGAAACATTCCGCTTGTTCATAGTGGATGTGCTCCGATGGGCAAGAACGGCAATATGTGGAAGTATTCTGATGAAGAAAAAGGCATTGATTTTGTGTGCTTTGCGGATAATGACCGGATGCTTGGTTGGATCAATAATGATTTCTATGGTGGTCAGGAAGAGAAATACGTCAATGCGGTATGCCGGTTGTCTTTGAATCAGTATGGAAATAAGGTGACTCCGCAAGCACAGATTATTGATTTTGAGGTGATTTGATATGGGAAATTGGAAACGTGCTATCGCCATCGACTTTGATGGAACTCTCTGTGAGAATAATTATCCTGATATTGGTGAGCCAAACTGGAATGTCATTTATCAAGCAATTCAGGAACAGAAGCACGGTGCTGGTCTGATTCTCTGGACTTGCCGTGAAGGAAAGCTTTTGTATGATGCAATGGAGGCTTGCTTTGATTGGGGTATTCAGTTTGATGCAATCAATGAGAGTCTTCCTGAGTGGAAAGAGCATTTTGGTACTGCTCCTAGAAAGGTTGGAGCTAATGAATATTGGGATGATAAGGCCAGAACTGTAAAGAATGGAGAGTTGGTTGACAATGACTAATGCGAATAATCACGATTTATCATTAAATCTATTGGATGGTGCATATCAATCACTCGCGAATGCTCTTAAAAACTTGGAATTGCTTCGAGAAGGAACTGTGTTTAATCAGGTTTTGAATGATGGTGCTCATATTATTGAACCGGATGAATTGACTCATATTCTTGATAAATTTGCAGAGCAGCATCCAGATTGGGAGATTTGTATCGAAACTGACCACGGATCGGTTAGTGAGAAATTTAAGATGGATCATGTTTTCTATGAAGGTATGGGAGATATGATTGTTCTTGATTTTGAATGAAAAATGGAAAAACGACGATATAGATATTACAAAATTGATTACCGTACATATAATTATACGCTCAAGAAATATCACAACTTACACAGAGAAATCTACGCTGAAAATGCAAGAGATGCAGTTAAAATGCTAAAAAGCAAAGAGTGTAATCGTGAGTTTGAGATTGTTAAAGTCTGGTTTGTTGATATTTTTGGTGATAGAAACGATAGATTTTATCCACGAACTTATGTGATTGACAAAGAAGATTATGAGTGAGGTGAGGACGCAATGGCGGTATACATCACGGGTGATATTCATGGTGATTTTAATCGGTTTTTAGAATTAGAGAAATTCTGTCGTGAACACAATCTTGGGGAGAACGACTGGATCATATGTCTTGGCGATGTCGGGTTAAACTACTACGGCAAGGATGACCCTCGTGAATGGAGTATCAAGACTATCGCCGCAGATATTCCTGCGAATCTGTTTTGTATTCATGGCAACCACGAGCGCCGCCTGTCTCGTAAGGATGGTTATAGGACAAAGGAAATCAGTGAAGATATTTGTGGTAAGGTGTGGTATGACTCACATTATCCCAATCAGTATTTCGCTATTGATGGTGAGGTTTATCAGATTCTTTCCGGTACAGAAATGTTAGATTGTCTTGTTTGCGGCGGAGCCTATTCTGTGGATAAGTATTATCGGTTGGAGTGGGGATATAATTGGTGGCCGGATGAGCAGCCGAGTGAGAAGACTAAGAAAAAGATATGGAATATTACACATGACCCTCAAATCGATGATATTGATGTTATGCTCACGCATACCTGTCCATTCCGGTTCATTCCAACTGAATTGTTCATCGGTGGTATTGATCAAAACACAATAGACCAGTCAACTGAAATATTCTTTGATAATATATACGAATGCTATCCTAACGATCGTAAACCATTCTGGTACTTCGGCCATTTTCATGGCAACAAGTATACCGATGACTATGTGATGCTTTTCGACGATATTATTAAGTTTGGAGATAAGGTGAAGAGTGATGAGTGAGTATCATGTGAGCTGTGGTATGTTTGGTATTTACGCAGGAACTGTTAAAAAGAATGGAACCGAGTGGAAAGATAAAACTCGTGTCACAGATGAAGCTATCGAGGCAGTTCGTGATTGGCTTCTTTCTGAAGCTCAGTTCAACAATAGAACTTTTGGTGGATACACATGGACAACAAAGGACGGTAAGACTGTAACTTTGAGAGTGTCCATCGAAGATAAGGAGCAGACAGAATGATTAAAGATAAAAATTTACGAGTGCTTGATTATATTGACGGCAAGGAGATCCTCATTCAGATGGGTGAGGAAGGTTCTGAGCTGTCGAAAGCTGCGATAAAGTTTTATCGCGCAATCGATATGAAGAACCCAACGCCTGTAAGCATTAACGAGGCTTATGAAAACCTCGTAGAAGAATTCGGTGATGTACTGAATTGTATCTACGCATATTTTGATGATGACGCGGAAAAAATTTGGAGTTTTACTGTAGAGGCAGACAAGATTGCTGATGAGAAGCGTAAGCGTTGGATTAAGCGCCTGAAGGAACGTAATCAGTTTTGATGGTGGAAGGAGAATAGATGTCAGATAATTTTGTAAATCTTCATGTACATACAGCGCAGGGTTCGTTACTTGACTCTATTCTTACCGTCAAGGAACTTGTAAACTTTGCCAAAGAAAACGGCCAGAAAGCAATAGCGGTTACAGACCACGGAAAAATGCACTCTTTTGTTGACCAAGTTAAGGCTTGCAAGGAAGCAGGCATTAAACCAATCATCGGCTGTGAGGTCTACGAAGTAGATAATCAGAGCGAAAAAGCTGATACGAAAGACTATAAACAACCTCGTTATCATAAGCCTAGTTGAGAAATAGGTCTTGTTCTGCTGGCAAAAAACGAGACCGGTTTGAAAAATCTGTTCAAGGTTGTTTCAAATGCTTGCGTTGATGGTATGTACAAAAAGCCACGAACTTCTTTGAGCGTCATTGAACAAAACAAGTGGGGCGAAGGTATCATTTGTCTTACTGCTTGCCAAGTTGGACGAATGAGCAGACTACTTGTAGCTGGTGAAGAGCAGAAGGCATGGCAGCTATGGAATAGACTAAAATGGCTTTTTGACGATGTATTCATGGAAGTACAGTCACATGATACGCCAGATCAAGCTGAGGCCAATGCAAAAATTGCGGCGTTTATTAGGAAATACGACTTGCCGTATACCATTACGACCGATGCTCACATGCTTTCTAAAGAAGATATTGATGCACACTCTGTCTTTGTTGAGATTGGAGAAGGCCGAGAAGTTGGTGAAAACTACGTTGACTGCTATCTTCAGACTGAAAACGATGTTTTGAGAACGCTATCAAAGCAGTTTGATGAGGACTTTATCAAAAAAGGCTGTGAGATGTCTGTGAAAATCGCAGACATGATTGATGATATCGATATCGGTCTTGGACAGCCGAACCAGATGCCAGAAGTGAAAATTGAGGGAAAATTTGATTCTCATTTTGATTATCTTCGGCACCTTGTATATGCCACTTTTAATAAAAAATTCGGGTGGATGAGTGAAGTGGAACAGCAAACCCGGCGGAATCGTATTGAGATGGAACTGGATGTTTTGAAGTATGTTGATTATATTGACTATTTCATTATGCTGTATATGCTTTGCGAAAAGGCTGATGAACGCAAAATTCCTCGTGGGTACTCTCGTGGTTCTGGCGCAAATTGTCTTTGCCTTTTTATGGAGAATGTTACTCAGATCGACTCTGTTCGTTGGGATCTTGACTTCTCTCGCTTTGCAAACAAAGGTAGAAAGAGCCTGGCCGACTTCGACTTCGATGTCTCTAAACGTCGTCGAAAGGAACTTATTGCTATTGCAGAAGAACTTTTCGGCAAAGAAAATGTTGCTCCTATCGCTACGTTTAACTCTTTGTCTACAAAAGTTGCCATCAAAGATATTGGCAAAGTTCTGAACGAAGATCCAGAAAGCCCGTATTATATGCAGATTCCGTATGAATTACGTAATGAGGTCGCCAAGTTAATTCCGACTGTAAAAACGCTTGATGACCTTGGCGAAGAAGTTGAAAAGGAAGTTCTACTAAAGGATATCCTCGGAAAGAGTGAACAGCTTTCTAATGTATATGACAAGTTTCCTCTATGGTTCAAATACGTTATGCGTCTTGAGGGTCTGCCTAAGAGTATGGGTCGCCATGCTGCCGGTACATTGATTACGCCCAAGCCTGTCATTGAATACTGTCCTCTTTGTATGGACAGAGAAGGCAATCAGATGTGCCAACTTGAGATGCACAATGCTATGGATGATTTGTCGCTGGTTAAGATGGACTTCCTTGGTCTTGAGAATCTGGACATTATTGACGATACGTTAAAGATGGCTGGATTAACATGGGAAGATGTCGATATCAACCATCTTGATCTTAGCGATAAGGCTGTCTATGATACCGTCTACAAGTCGGGCAACACAATTGGCATTTTCCAGATGGAATCTGCAGAAGCACGAAAGATGTGTGTTGAAGCAAAGTGCGATAATGCTGAGGATATCATTGTTGTGAACGCAGCGAATCGTCCTGGTACTAAGGACAGCTTCCCGACGTATTGCTCAAATAAACTTCATCCAGAGACTATCAAGCTACTCCATCCTGACATCAAACAGCTTTTTGCTAAGACGCAATACATTCTTCTTTATCAGGAACAGGCACTAGCGGTATTCCGCTATGCAGGATTCCCTGAAACTGAGGTTGACAATGCTCGTCGTGCTATCGGCAAAAAAAAGAAAGATGTTATGGCATCCTTGGAAGTTCAGTTCCGAGATGGTCTTCACAAGAAAGGATGGAATGATTACCAGATTTCTGAGATGTGGGCACTAATCTTGAAGCAGGCTTCTTATTCCTTCAACCGGGGCCACGCAGTTGCTTATGGGCTTCTTTCTTATCTGACAGCATACCTGAAGACTCATTATACTGAGTATTTCATGGCTGCGTGTATGATTACTAAAGAAGATGATTCTGGCAAAATGGGTGTGTTCATCAATGAATGTGACCGTCTACATATTCGGGTCCTTCCTCCAAGTGTTAACAGGTCTGATATGGAATTTAAGGCCGATGCGGAAAAGCACACAATCCTGTTTGGTTTGAAAGCCATTAAGGGAATGGGCGAGAGCGTCGCATCAGGAGTGATTGCAGACCGTCCATATTCTGGATTGGCAGACTTTGTTCAGAGAGCAAACGGTGGCAAGATTGGAACTTCAAACGTTGTCAAGTTGATTAAGGCTGGTGCTATCCCGACAAAAGACAAGAGAAAAATCTTAATCACTTTTGCAAATATGGTTTTTGAGAACGAGTATAAAGAGAAGGATTTTCATGAGATGGCATCCCTTCCAAAAATCTCTGTTCTTAAAGACGAATATGGTATTGACGTAAATTATATTAAAGATAAGCCTACTAGACTCGCCTTATATAATAAGGTAAGAAGGGAGCGCTGGGAAGCGGACACATGGAATCGAAAAAAAGAAAAAGACAAAAAGCGGAATGCCTTTATGCAGGCGTTTGCTGAAAAGTATATGCAAGACGAGCACATGTGGGAATTTGAAACTCTTTCAATGTTCTTGACTAGCAATCCCATTAAGGATGCTTGCACCTATATTGATGCTGGTCTTGATACTGTAGAGGATGGCGGTAAGGCAACTGCTATTTGTGTCATCGTAGATATCCAAAAAAAGAAGGATAAACGTGGCAACCAGTTTGCGTACTTACATGTTTACACGACAGGTGGTATTGTCGAAATGATTTGTTGGGCATCTCAGTATGCACGATATTCAAGTCTGATTTCAAAGGGTAGCGATCTTGCAATCCTTTGCAAGAGAAAAGAAAATTCGTACATTGTTGAGAAGATGAAGCCTTATAAGCAGTGGCTGCAAGATAGAGAGATAGCGTAAGAGGGTTATAAAGTGTCAGATAAGAAATTTAATGAAAATATGATCCGTTGCTACATCAGGATAAAACGAGTCTTTTATCCGAAAGATGGGAAGGAGGTTGAGCCCGGCGGCTTCGCCACTTTCTCTGCCGAGGTGGTAAAAATTAAGCAGGGGAACCCTATTATGAGTCGATATGGTGACCTCCGACTGAAAGGCAACGTTCCTAGCCTTGATATGGATAAGACTTATTCGTTCTGTGGTGAGTATGTTCACCATGAAAAGTTTGGGGACCAGTATAAAATCGTCTATATGAACGAGTTCCAAGAGATTACTGACTCAGAAGAACAGAAAAGCTTTCTCAATTTTATCTTGACAGAACATCAGTTTGAGATGCTTTACGAAGCATTTGATAATCCGTATGAAATCATCAAGAACGGTGATATCAAGTCTCTTTGCACTGTTAGTGGCATCACAGAAGGTCGAGCACAGAAAATTATCGATGCCTTTGAAAATAACATTGATAATAGCGAAGCATACACGAAGCTGATTGAGTATGGTTTGACTCCAAGTGCAATCGGAAAACTTGTTCATCAATATCACGGTGCAGACACTCTGGTTAGGAAGATTGAAGAGAACCCTTATGTTCTGATTGACGATGTATATGGGATTGGATGGAAGAAAGCTGACGCTCTTGCTTTGAATATGGGATTGAAGCCAAACTCTCAGTTCCGAATTGAAGCTTACGTCATGCATTTTCTTGCCGACCGTGCCGAAGAAGGCAACTCTATCATCCCGGCAAACCAGACAATCAATAGTTGCATTAAGGAACTTGGCTTGGATGAGGGTGACCAAGAAGTTATCAAGAGAGCACTTTTCCATCTACACGATGTTCGTGAAACGCTTTGGTGGAGTGATGATCGTCAGGAATTTGCTTTGACCAGAGTCTGGAATCTGGAAAATGAGATTGCAAAGGAAATCAAGCGTCTGGCGGATGCAGCTGTCGAGCCGATTGGTCGAAACATGGATGCTGCAATCGATGAGGCAGAGCGTGCTCTTGGTATTGAGTACACCGAGGAGCAGAGAGATGCTATTAAAAAGGTATGCTCCAACAATATTTCCATTGTTACAGGTCTAGGTGGATGTGGCAAAAGTACCGTTGTCGCTGGTGTTCTAAAAGTTCTTCGTGACAAGTCTTTCGCCCAGACTGCACTCTCTGGCCGTGCGGCTGCTCGTATGCAGGAGATTACTGGCCAAGACGGTAAGACCATTCATCGCCTGCTTGGTTACGACATTGAAAATGGTGGCTTCGTTCATGATAAAAACAATCCTTTGGAGGAAGATATTATCATTTTGGATGAGACATCTATGGTTGGTGCCAAACTGTTCTACGACTTGATTCAAGCGATTGAAACTGGCAAGCGATTTATTATGATTGGTGATGACGGCCAGCTTGAGAGCATTGGCATGTGCAATATTTTCAAGGATATGCTTGCCTCCAAGGTTGTTCCGGTTGCTCGCTTGACGAAGATTCACCGTCAGGCTGCTAAGTCAGCGATTATCACAGAGAGCATCAAGGTTCGTAATGCCACGCAGTTGGTTCCTTACGGTTGGGCTGGTAATGAGATTCGTGGTGAGCTGCGTGATTTGGAGCTAGATATCTACAAGGATGCAGGCGAGTCGTTTAACCACATCATCAATCAATACCGTACCTTATATAATAAGGTAGGGAATGACAGCGCAAAGATTCAGATTGTACTTCCGCAGAAGCTCCGTGGCAGCATCTGCACCTACGAGGTAAATAATGCTATTCAGGAAATTGTGAATCCGAGTCGTGGTCAGACCGAAGCGAAGATCTCCATCTATGGTGATGGGAAGGACAGAGTGTACACTCTGCGCGAAGGAGATCAGGTCATTATCAACAAGAACAACTATGAGCTTCATACATACAATCTCAAGACAAAGAAAAAGGAAGAGAAATGTCCGGTGTTTAACGGCAACCGTGGCATCATTCGAAAGATTGAAGGCAGTTTTATTCTGGTTGACTTTGACCAGTGGGGCACAATCTTCATCCCTCATTATTTTGGTGGGAACAACATCTGGGCAACGCTTGAACTCGCTTATGCTTTGAGTTGTCATAAACTGCAGGGCAGCGAAGCTCCGTATGTGATTGTCGGTATGGACAACTCTGCATACTTGATGTTGACGAGGGAATGGCTTTATACGGCCATCACTCGTGCTAAGAAGTATTGTGTGATTTGTGCTGAAACTCATGCTCTTGATCGGGCGGTAAAGACTTCGAGAGTTCCATACAAGCGGACGTTCTTGAAGGAATTTTTACGGAAAGAATTTTCAGAAAAGCATTGACAATTATATGAGTATCCTGTATAATATAGCTATAAAAAGTCTCCACCTCGGAGGCTTAAAATTCTCTCTTTAGCTATATAATACAGGATACGAGGAAGAAATGGCTTGCTCGTAATGGCAAGCCTTTCTTTATTCATTATAACTATATAACACAGGATACGCAAGGAGGCTTTATGACAGATAAGGAACTCATAGGTAAACTCGATGCGATGGTAAAGGCATTGCAGAGCACGAAGAAGAAGACAGACAAGACCCGCATTTTGCTGGATGCACGAAAGGATTTTGGTGCTGAAGCTGACGAGCTGATGGCGTTCTTCCGATTCTTGCTTGATCCGACAATCGTAACTGGCCTGTCGGATGCGAAAATCAATAAGCAGGTGAATACCAAACCTGAGATTGATATCCAGTATCTCAGCTGTGGATACCTTTATATTATGGGTGCTGGTCACAATACCGGCTCTGATGCATCCATCGCAACAATCCAGAATTATTTACATAAAAATCCTGAATGTGAAGAGTTTCTGAAGCGACTGTTTACTAAGAACCTGCCGATCGGAATTGAGGCAGCTACCATCAATAAGGTGTACGGCGAAGAAATTATTCCTGTCTGGGAGGTTCAGCAGGGATACCCGATTGACAAGGTAAAGCTGAAGGATGGTATTTGGTTCAGTTTAAGCCAGAAGATGAATGGAAATAGGGGCACCATGTATAAAGGCGAGCTCATCTCTCGGCAGGCTCAGAAGTTTAAAGGACTCGACCATATAAAGAATGACCTGCTTTCTCTATACGATGGAGACGCCTCAAGGCGAGATGCGTGGGTATTTGATGGCGAACTCATCTACAAGAATCCTGAAGGAATGTCGGACGGAGAAGCTTTCCGTTATGGCACTGGCCTATTGAACTCGGACAATAAAGATAAAACCGGAATTAAGTTTGTGATTTTCGATGTCGTTCCTGCTGTCGAGTTTGACCGTAGCAAATGCGTCGTTCCGTATCAGACCCGCCGAGAATGGTTGAATTGTCTTCGTGCAGAGATTACTCACAAGAACCTTGGAAACATTGAAATCGTTCCGATGGTATACGAAGGAACCGACCAGAGCGTGATTCCAAAGTGGCTCGATTATGCTGTGGCACATGGTTGGGAGGGTTTGATGTTGAACACCAGCGTCCCATACCAGCGTAAGCGGCATAATGGATGCTTGAAAATCAAGCGTTTCTATACGGTTGATCTCCGCATTACTGCAATCGAGGAAGGACAGAATCGGCTGGCTGGTACGATGGGCGCTCTGGTCGTTGATTATAAAGGTAACGAACTTCGAGTGGGTTCTGGCTTTGATGATTCCACGAGAGCTGCTGTGTGGGCAAATCCTGATGATTACATCGGCAAGATTGTGGAATGTAAGTACAAAGAGGTCACAATGGACAAAAAGACCGGTCTTGAGTCCTTGCAGTTTCCGACCTTTGTGAGATTCAGAAACGATAAGAACGAGGTGTCTTATGGCTGATGTTAGGTTGATTGACGCAAATGCTTTGCTTGACAAAAATAATTGGACAATCAAGCAATACAGTGAAGAAGAAGCCAATGCTTGGAGAGACGGCATTGCCCTTATGAAGAAGAACATTGAAAACGCTCCAACCATCGACCCGAAAACGCTTCGGCCGGTGGCACACTGGGAGGAAATTCCAGGCTCCTATGTGAGCTGTGCCGGGAAAAACTCATGGTGTGAACCAGCAACCCGTTGCTCGAACCCAGAATGTAGAGAGGTGAATCCGTGTGGCCTCAAAACGCCATTTTGCCCGATGTGTGGAGCAAAGATGGAGTGAATCATGGCTAAAAATAAGTTAAAAGATTCCTTTTATTGGCTCGGCAAAAATGGTCAAGAAAGCAATGTGGATTTGTCATCTGAGCGTATAAGTCGTTATATCAATGAAGCTAAAAATAATCTCAAGAAGATTCCGAAAGGCAAAGGAGATTTTTGCTATATTGGTGGCAAAGAAGTACTTGTCATTGGAGTGGTAAACGAAGAGGGAGAACGTTCAATCTTTGTTGCAAGAGACTATTGGGAGGCCGATTATATTCCGGGTTGTGGATGGATTAAAATGGAGAGTAAAGATGAATCTTTCAAAGAAGACGATTAAGCATATCCTTCGGATTCTGGATAACAAATGTATCGAGGTTCCTACAAAGACATCCGCTTATAGCAGTGGTGGACATAGAATTTTGACTCGTGATTTTGAGCCAAAGGAGTCACACGGAATGAATGGCTGGCAACGAATCGTCTATGTACCGTCCGAAGGATATTTCTACGGAATTTATAACGGAAAATCGGAAGAAGATTGGGACATTCCAGATATCTGGTCTCCTGCCCAGCTTGCTGATTTATGAGGTTTTTAAAATGCTACTTTTAACGCAAAACAAAGAAATCGTAAATCTTGACCGTATAGCCATCATTGATACTGCAAGTCTTAATATTTACGCAAGACAGGGAAATGGTGAGCGTGGAATCATTCTTGGAGGATACGATTCCGAAGAAAGGTGTAAGAGTGTTATTTGCGATATTTTTTATTGCTATAAGTTGAATGCACTTGCTTATATTATGCCAAATAACTAAAATGAATGATTTTAAAAAACTAGCCATCCCAAAGAAAGAACGACTTGAAGTTCAACTTACCGATGGCACAGAAGAACACAATATATTGTACATAATCACATCTCTAGCCACTATTAAAGGTGCTGAGATTTTTAAAAATTTTCGTTTGTATTCTGTAGGCTCCGCCGGGGAGCTCAACTTATTAGAGAAGCGAGACGGCGATCCCTACTTTGATAAGCTGAAAGGAACAGAATATGAGTAATTCGATGAATCGAGAAGACCGGCGCAGAGAGCAGCGTAAGGCACGAATCCTTGCCCGGCGAATCAAGAAGGCTGGTGGTCCCGACTTTTTGGCTGGAATGCCAGTTGAAGAGTGGGAGCCAAAGATTGGTGATGAGGTCACTATTAAGGTAAAGAGGATTCAGGGTAAGAAGGATTTCTTCAAGATGAGTCCGCAGTATCAGGATTTTATCAATAGCCTTGAAGATGGAAAGCCTTACAAGATTACAAGTACCGGCATGAAGGGTCAGGTTTACGGCATTGACGCACATCCTTATTTCCAGATTTGGAAGGGTGATATGGAACCCTACAAGGAGCCCTAATGAAGCAGATGTACTTCAGGACGAACTATCATGCTTGTTATTGTGTGGAGTGCATGAATCAATTCATTTTAATGCGAAAAGGGTATTTTTATGATGTGATATGGGAGACGGATACTTATTATCTTGTATGTACAGATAAAGGTGACCCATTTCCACAATTATTTAACATCGTAAAAATTCTCAAAGAAGATCTCGAAGATGACGTGTATGTCGTGACTGGTAAAAGCGAAAAACTTGAGGAAGGAGGTGGGGCGATATGATTGGTATTGACCATCGTGAGCAGGGTCGTAAGGAACGAGCCCTTGCAGAGTATTATAGAACCTTAGCTCGATATCCTGTCGAGTGTGGAGAACTGATTACATATCAGTTGTCAGAAGAGCAACTTAAACAGGTTCTCTGTGGAGAGGTTACTGTGGATGAGTTGATTAAAAGAGGTGAGGTAAATGAGAGACAGGATTAAGATGTGGATCGCTTTCATTAAGATTTTTAAGGATTATCTTATTGCGGTCGGAATCATGATTGTGTTGTGGTTGCTGTCTTGCCTTATCAAGTATGGGATTTCAGTATCCAACTTCCCAGATTGGTTTAAGTTTGCACTTCTAAAGTGAAGGAGGATTAAATGGTAACCGATATTCTTAATAGAGAGATTCATGTTGGCGACACAGTTCTTAGAGCTAGAACTCGAAATGGTCGCGGAGTTCTTTGGAGCATTCGTAAAGTTGTCTCAATTATGAACGTAATGATTAAAGTTCAAGACGGAAAGTACACAACGAATGTTGCACCAAGGAATTGTATCGTAATTGACGAGAGTGACATTCCTGAAAACTGGCAGGACGAATATTAAGGAGAGTTGAATGATTGTTGATTTGATCGCGTACACACAGCGAGTTGTTCCTACAAGTGACAAAAATCCTTTAGATATTGTGGAGGAAGCTGCGAGTATTTGTTACGATTCTTCAATGACTGACGATTATAAGATTGCCAAGGGATGTAAGGCAAGCGGTCACTATTCTGTGCTTGAGCACATCAACTTTACGTTCTACGTCAAAGATGTAAGCAGAGCACTTCTGGCACAGATTAGTCGTCATCGACATATTAGCATGAGCTGCCGTAGCCAGCGTTATTGCAGCGAGGATGGATTCAAGTATGTGAACCCGTTTACCGGTGAAGATGCTGATGTTTTCGATAATATGATGTCGGACATTGATACCGATTATCAGATTCTCAAGAAGTATCACAACGCCAAAAACGAAGATGCCCGTGCAGTTCTGCCAAATGCTTGCTGTACAGAGTTTTACATTACGATGAACGCTCGTGCTTTGATTGAGATGAGTCATCTTCGACTTTGTTCTAGGGCTCAAAAAGAAATCCGCGAGATGTTTACAGAAATGAAGAAGGAAGTTACACAGGTTTGTCCTGAAGTAGCAAACTGGATGGTTCCTTCCTGCGAGGCTAATCCGAAGTATCCGTTCTGCCCAGAGGGTCGTGGTTGCTGTGGCCGTCATCCTCGGTTGGCAGATGTTTATAAGCCTATTGAAAAAAACAAGGAGGTTATTGATGCAAACACTTGACGAAATTAAGAAGAACGTAGACCATCCAGTCCATTACGGCGGTGCAGACAATCCCTACGAAGCCATTAAAGTGTTGCGAGAGTGGCAGCTGGATAAAGATGCTTACCTTTGGAATGTTGGTAAGTATCTGAGCCGTGCAGGTCACAAAGATGGCAATTCTCAGCTTCAAGATTTGACGAAGGCACGTTGGTATTTGGACTATAAAATCCGGCTTTTAGAGAAACAGCAGAAGATTGTTGAAAGCGTCGTAGATACGCTCAAGAAGGTTCCTAGCGAAGTAACTGACAACCTAACTACAATGCCGAATTACATTCCTCGTCATGCAAAGCCTGATTATACGGATGACTTGGTTTTCCGTCCAGAGATTCGTGCTCCAAACATTGAGACTGCCGTGGTTCCTGATTGTGCCGATGAAGTCAAATTCTAAGAGGTTTACATATATGAGATACAATTGGGAAGAACCATTTGCGGTATTCGCCCTGTTTGTTACAGTATTGATTTTTGGCTTTGCCAAATTTGTTTTAAGATAATCAAGGAGAAAAATACATGAATATGATGTTTATTGCAATTCCTGTCGTTGTTGTCCTTCTGGTCGCCTTTGCATTTACTTGCTACAAGAAGGCTCCTCCTACTCAGGCAATCGTCGTGACAGGTTTTGGGCTGTCTAAGCCAAAAGTTATCTGTGGTCGTGGCGTGTTCGTCCTTCCGGTTATTCAGCGAGCTGACCGTCTAAATATGCGACTGCTCAAGATTGATGTTAAGACTCCTGAAACAGGTGTTAAGACTAAAGAGGGTGTTTCTCTGTGGCTGGACTCTGTTGTTACTGTTCAGGTTTACTCTGAAAACTCTACTGTAACTGATGATGAGATTAAGAGCGCCGGTTGCGAGGATGCAAAGACTTATATTAGTGCTCGTCAGCAGGCTGCCATTTCCAACTTCCTTGGCATGAGTGAAGATGGCATTAACGAGAAGATCAATGATGTCCTTCAGGGCAATCTGCGAGAGATTGTTTCTGAGATGACTGTCAACGATATCCTGACCAATCGTAAGCAGATGGCAATTTCCGTTGTTGAGAATGCTCGTCCTGATCTGGCAAAGATGGGTCTGGAAGTTGTTACTTTCAATGTTCAGGATATCAAGGATGCTATTGACGCACAGGGTCATAACCATGGTGTCATTGAAGCAATTGGTGTCCAGCAGGAGGAACTGGTGAAGAAACAGGCTGAGATTGCTAAGGCAGAAGCCGCTCGTGATATTGCTCGCGCAAAGGCTGACACGGCTCGTGAAGCAAACGAGAAGGAAATTGAGTCCAAGACTGCTATTGCCCAGCGCAACAATGAGTATCTGCTGGCTCAGGCCGCTCTAAAGACTAAGGCCGATAGAGCAAATGCTGATGCTGAGGCGGCTGGTCAGATTCAGATGAATCTCCGTGATAAGGAAATCAAGGAAGCTGAAGCCGATGCAGCTATTGCACAGCAGAAAAAGATGGTTGAACTGGCCGCTAAAGAAGCAGAAGTTCGCCAGCAGAAGCTGGATGCGGAAGTTCGTAAGCAGGCAGACGCTGACCTGTATAAGCGTCAGAAGGAAGCTGAAGCAAAGAAGTACGAAGCAGAGCGTTCTGCAGAATCCGCAAAGTTCGCTAAGGAACAGGAGGCAGAAGGTATCCGTATGGTTGGTATGGCGGAAGCTGAGGCCATCAAGCAGAAGGGTCTTGCTGAAGCAGAAGCTATGCTGAAGAAGGCTGAAGCTTACAAGCAGTACAATGGTGCGGCTATGGGCGAAATGATCATTAAGATTCTTCCTAGCATTGCATCTGAGGTTGCAAAGCCGCTGGCGTCCATTGACAAGGTTTCCATCATTGGCAGTAACGCAAATGGTGTTTCTGAGATTTCCGGCAATGTCCCAGCAGTCATGGCTCAGACTTTTGAGGCCGTTCGTGAAGCAACTGGCATTGATATGAAGGAAATTGTCCGTGCCAACAGTTACGATGCAAAGGTCACTAAGAATGTGAACCTTGTAAGCGATTCGACGATTGTTTCTGAAAAGAACGATGTGCAGGATGCTGAGTAAGAGGTGATTACATGGAATATGTGATTAAACGCGATGGAACGAAAGTTTCTTTTGATAAAAGTAAGATTGTAAATGCGATTGAGAAGGCGATGACCTGTACGCCGGGTGGCATCGACGCTCGTGTGTCGAATGCGATTGCTGACTATATCGCAGACATGCCGGACATTCTTTCTGTTGAGCAGATTCAGGATATCGTAGTGGACAGTCTAGCAAATAGCCCGTTCATTGATGTTGCAGATGCATATAGTCAGTGGCGACAGTATCGTCAGGAAATTCGAGATAAAGAGAAAACCAACGCAAGTATTCTTGAAATTCTTGATGCCCAGAACGACGCAATCAATCAGGAAAATAGTAATAAGAACGCAACCATCAATAGCACGCAACGTGATTACATGGCCGGAGAGGTATCTAAGGAACTAACTGACAGACTTCTACTTCCAAAGGATATCCGAGATGCACACAAAAATGGTTTAATTCATGTGCATGATAAAGATTATTTTGTGATGCACTGCCATAATTGCGATCTGGTCAATCTGGAAGATATGCTCCAGAACGGCACCGTCATCTCCGGCACCTATATCGAGAAGCCCCACAGCTTTTCCACCGCCTGCAACATTGCCACCCAGATCATTGCACAGGTGGCTTCGATGCAATTTGGAGGTCAGAGTATTACACTTTCACATCTGGCTCCATTCGTAGATGTTTCCCGCAAGAAGATTGCAAGTGAAATACACCAAGAATTTTACGAGATGGTTCAGAATAATGAAATCGATAAGATGCCGGAGTCTGAAACTATCAATCGAATTGTAGAAGAGCGTTTACATAAAGAAATTGCTCGTGGCGTGCAGACCATCCAGTATCAGGTGGTCACCCTGATGACCACCAACGGTCAGGCCCCTTTTATCACCGTGTTTATGTACCTCGATGAAGTTCCAGAAGGTCAGACTCGTGATGATTTGGCTCTAATTGTTGAAGAAGTGTTAAAACAGCGCATCCAGGGTGTAAAGAATGAAGTTGGGGTATGGGTCACTCCGGCCTTCCCAAAGCTCATTTATGCTCTTGATGAGGATAACATTCATCCCGATTCTAAATATTATTACCTGACTGAGCTGGCGGCTAAGTGTACTGCCAAGCGAATGGTTCCTGATTATATTTCCGCAAAGGTTATGAAGGAGCTTAAAGGCGGTGTGTGGCCTAGCATGGGCTGTAGATCCTTCCTTACTCCTGACCGCATCACTGAGAACGTAGCTAATGCCAAGAATTGGGTTAAGGGGCATAAGTATTATGGCCGCTTTAACCAAGGTGTGGTAACTATCAATCTGGTAGATGTGGCTTGCAGTTCAGAAAGGGACAAGGATAAATTCTGGAAAATCTTCGATGAACGACTCGAATTGTGTCATCGAGCTCTACAGATTCGTCACAAGCGTCTACTCGGCACTCCTTCTGATATGGCCCCTATCCTGTGGCAGTACGGTGCATTAGCTCGTCTAAAGAAGGGCGAGAAGATCGACAAGCTGCTCTTCGGCGGCTACTCCACCATCAGCCTGGGTTATGCCGGTCTGTATGAGTGTGTGAAGTATATGACCGGCAAGAGCCACACCGATCCTGATGCTAAACCTTTCGCTCTCGAAATTATGCAGCACATGAATGACAAGTGTAACGAGTGGAAGGCCGCTGAAAACATCGATTACTCCCTGTATGGTACTCCTTTGGAGTCCACTACATATGAATTTGCACGTTGCTTGCAGAAGCGGTTCGGTATGATTCCAGATGTTACTGACCATGACTACGTAACAAATTCTTATCATGTCGTTGTCCGTGAACATATCGATGCTTTCACTAAGCTAAAGTTTGAGAGCGAGTTCCAGAAGCTTTCTCCCGGAGGAGCGATTAGCTATATCGAGGTGCCAAATCTGCAGCAGAACATTCCTGCGGTGCTTAGTGTTATGCAGTTCATTTACGACAACATCATGTATGCGGAGCTGAACACCAAGTCCGACTACTGCCAGTGCTGTGGTTACGACGGCGAAATTAAAATTGTAGAAGATGAGAAAAACCACAAGCTTGTATGGGAGTGCCCGAATTGTGGTAATCGTGACCAGAACAAAATGAATGTCGTAAGACGTACCTGCGGTTACCTGGGAACCAATTTTTGGAATCAAGGACGCACTCAGGAAATTCGAGATCGAGTGGTTCATTTGAGCGACAACTAAATAATGTATAAGCGGTGGGTTGGTGGGGTTATTTATGAAAGAAATCATTGTTTTCTTTGTGATTGTATGGGTTATCGCCTATTACATTTTAAAAGATAACTATAAAGATTAAGGAGATACTTATGAAGAAATTTATGGCAATTTTCGTTGCATTCCTCATTGCAGTCGGTGCGGTGCTTTGTACCGAGCGAGTACATACTGGCTATGTTGGTGTTGTTTATTCTGCAAAGGGTGTTGAGCAGCAGACTATTTCTCAGGGCTGGCATTTCATGAGTCCACTGAAGCATGTGTCTGAGTTCCCGATTACTCAGCAGCGAGTGGTATTTTCTAATGCTCCGTCCGACTATGGCGTAAAGGAACACGCAGATTGGCACATTGATGCCCCTGCTAATGGCGGTACGATTGCAATCAACCTGACTGTCAATTATAACTTCCTGCCGGAGCATGTTGTTGAACTGTACACCAAGTTTGGTGGTATGGACGGTGAGAGCCTGATGGAGAGCAAGATTCAGAACGATATTATTGCTTACGTCAAGGAAGTTACTCCTCAGTTCAGTGTCATGCAGATTTATTCCGATGATCGAGCAGGTGTGAATACTGCAATCACCAACTATCTGAATGAGAAGCTGACCGCAGAGTATGGAATCAATGTTTCCTCTGCTCTGATTGTGGATGCACAGCCTGATGATACCCTGATGCAGAAGATTCGCGCAAAGGAGCAGGCAAAGCAGGACGCAGAGATTGCAGAGCTGAATAAGCAGACCGCTCTGGCTCAGGCGGAGACTGATAAGGTTAAGGCACAGACGGAAGCTGACGTTAAGATGATTGAAGCACAGGCCGAGGCTGATGCAAATAAGGTGCTTTCCGAGTCTATCACTCCTGAGCTGATTCAGATGAAGGAAGCAGAAGCTCGTCTGAAGCATGGTTGGGTGACTGTACAGGGTGCTGATACCGTTGTAACTAAGGGTGAGTAAGTAACATCTTATTGATGGAATAAAAGCAGGGTGGGTGTGGTGGCATGAAAACATGGATGTGGAACGTATACGTCAGTTGATTCTCGAAATTATTCGAGTCATACAACAAGCGAACAATATTAGTCAAAATGAAATGGAAGATATTATTTCTGATGTTGAGTTTGATTTTTATAACGGTCGATAAAGAAAGGAGTCTTATGGATTATTGGTCTGTTGAAGTAATGTACTACGATGATGGGAATCAGGCATTCAATACATATATGGTAAAGGCGCAGGATCAGAATGATGCTATAAACAAGGCGCATCATCGCTTTGAAAAGGCTCATCCTAACATGAGCTGTATGATTCAGAGCATTGAAAAGGCAGGTGGCTGAGATGGACTTCAAATGTAAGTGTGGCAGTGAATCCTTCTTTATCCAGAGTAAAGGTAGCCAGATTGGTCTGTATTGCTCTGCTTGTGGCAAGTGGCAGAAATGGCTCACTAAGAATGAAGTGAGACAGTTTGAGTACGAGACGAATACGTTGGATTTTTATGAAAAATTCGCCTTAACTCCATGGGACTGCCTACACTGTGCTTTTAGAGATTTTGGACTAGATCTCCCTGAAATACCTGGTAAGATGGCCGATACTCTTATGGAAGATTTCTTCGAGATTATGAAAAAGCACGGATTATGGAGAAAGAGTAAGAATGATTGCTAAACTCTTGAAACGTCTACTCCGTTGGTTCCTTCCAGAGTGTAGTCGATGTGGTGGCGTGATGTTCTATGATGCAAAACACAGTTTGTGTGATAAATGGCACTTTGTCTGTAACACCTGTGGTCGTGAGAAGTGGGGTGCTTTATGAGTGTTGAGTCAAAATGTCACTTCAATATTGAGCCTCTGCTTAACCCATCATATAAGAAAGTGCTCATTATCGAAACCGACAATTGGGCATCTTGTGAGATTGTAAATAAAAACACTTATTATGAAGTGGAAAGCACAATAAGGTACGAATACCGCAATAATGAGCCAAATGAAACAAAATATCTTGAGGCAAAAAAGATAAATGGAATTCCGTTGAGAAATCTTTGGATAGAAATTCATTCACGATAAAAGTGCCGTTTTAGGAGGTGCCAATATGAAAAAGTGGACTAAAGACTTTCTTGAAGCTAATGGATATGAGCTGAGAAACGCATACATTAAAAATGTATCTTTTGGAATAAAAGATTACGGATTTCTTTCTCTTGCACTCACTTTAGAAGGTGATGGATGGGGAGTAAATTACATAGGCCCTTCTATCGGTAGAAGATTCTACATCAATGGAGAGCTTATTAAAGATGGGAATGCCGCAAATTTTGAAGGTTACGAAGGCGGAGCTGAAGCTATCGTAAGAATTTTAGATGTTGTTGATTGTTCTGAACTTGAATCACTAAAAGGAAAATATATCCGTGCAGCTATCAAAAGAGGAGAGTCTGTGAAAATCATCGGTAACATCATCAAAGATCAGTGGTTTGATTATGGTTCGTTCTTCGATGACTATAAGACAAAACAGGAGTGTGATAGGGATGACTCTTGAGCAAGCAATCGAGATTCTTGACCCAAAAAATCCCTATTACGAAGATTCATATACAGTCCACCGTGCTCGTTACATGGGAATGGAAGCACTTAAAATTCGAATGCCTAAAAAGGTTAAAAATGCACCATTATGTGAAATGGTCTTATGTCCAAGTTGTGGATATAGTTATCTATACAAGAAACTTGAAAAACTAAAACCTCCGTTTGATAATTTTTGTCCAGAATGCGGGCAAGCGTTGGATTGGAGTAGTCTTAACTGGCCGGACGATAAGTACGAATACGAAAAACTGCTCAACAAGATTAAGAAAAACAAGGATTGTAGCAAATAAAATTCCGCTTTTATTAGAAAGGAAAAGTATGTTTAAGACTTTCAAAAATACTGCTGTATGCGTACTTTTAGCAGCGATTATGCTAACTGGATGTTCAGATACTGATACATATGGGAATGAAACAGTTGATGAGTATAAATATTTCTACAGACTTGGAAATTCCCCAATCGTGTATGAGCGAGATACAAAGATTATGTACTACATGATATATAATGGCTATATGTCTCCTTATTATAATGAGCACGGTCAGATGTGCTACTACGTTGATGGTCAGATTATTCCTGTCGAGGAGGTGTTAATCGATGTTGACTGAGATTGCTTGGCTTCTTGTTGAATCGTATTTTATTTTAATTCTTACAGCAGCTATTATCCGCTCTGAAGAAATTCTATACGATTTCTTATGTAATACTGTAATGTATGACATCAAACTTAAATATGTAAAGTGGACTGTCGTTGCACTGAATATTCTTATTATCGTATGTGTGAGTCTATGGACAAAGGTGATTTAAAATGGATACTAGCTTTAATTTAAAGCACGTTCCCGGAAGCTTTGCATGGATTATTGAGCGAGAGAATGCTGATAAAAATTGTAATAAATGTGATGTTGACGGAAATGTGAATATAACATTCATTGATGGCACTCAGAAGAAATATCGTTGTCCTATCTGCCTTGGATATAAAAAGATCGTAAAAGACGTATATCGAATCAAAAAATGTAAAGTCAAGAGAGTGAATATCGGTGCAAGACTTGAAAAAGATGACAATTTGATAATAGCGGAAGTGTCTATTCAATTAGAAGGATTTGATATTAGCGATAACATCGATCCTGATTTTGAGTATTACATTCGTAATATCTATGATACAGAAAGTGATGCGAAAGCTGCCGCAAATAAAATCAATAAAGCACGAGGGAACATTGATGAATTATATGAAGATTGTCCCATGTGATATAGCAAATGGTCCGGGCGTAAGAGTCACGTTATTCTGCGCGGGATGTAACCATCACTGTACCGGCTGTCAGAATCCTACCACATGGGACCCGAATGGTGGTCAACCATTCACAGATGAAACGCTTGATAAAATTGTAGATTTACTTCGACCTGATTATATTCAGGGGCTTACGCTTACTGGTGGAGATCCGTTGTTTCCGGAGAATAGAGAAGTTATTGAGAAAATCGTTCATCGTGTGTGGACTGAATTTCTAAACAAAAAAGACGTCTGGCTCTGGACTGGATATAAGTGGGAAGAGTTATGGAACCAAGATGGCCTTGTGGCTGACATTCTTGCGGATATAAATGTTCTTGTAGATGGCCCTTTTATCGAAGCAGAAAAAGATATTTCGCTTCCATATATGGGAAGTAAGAACCAACGAGTAATAGATATTAAATGGAGTCTTGGATATAAAAAACCAACCCTTTGGTGGACTCCAGAAGATAAGAAAGGAAAATAAGAATGAATGCCATCATAGCATCAGTTTCAAGTATGTTGAGCAGTTTTTGCATAATTCTTATTGCCATTGAACTTTATTTTGTTTTTAAACGACTGTACGCAATTGAAAAGGATATTAAAGAACTCAAAGCCAGTCGTTTCATTTTAGATCGATATAAAGAAAAATTTAAAGGAGAATAAAATTATGGATTTGGGAAATGCAATTACTAATATTGGCTATGGCATGAGTCGGATGCCGTATCGCCCTAACATTAAAATCAACAAACTTCACGAAGATGCTCATCTGCCGACTTATGGTTCTAAAAATGCTGCTTGTGCAGACCTATACGCCTATATCGGTTTTGATGACGCAACGATGGTAAACAAGAATGGTGATCGCTGCATTATGATTCAGCCGCATGAGACCGTTAAGGTACATACTGGTTTACGGATGGCTCCGCCGGAAGGTTGGTACATTCAAGGGTTCGCTCGCAGCGGTCTTTCCACTAAGCAGGGTCTTGCACCTGTGAACGCCGTACCAATCATCGACCAGGACTATCGTGGAGAGATTATTATTCCTCTCCACAACTATTCTAATATCCCTCAAATGATTACTCATGGCGACCGCATTGCTCAGATGGCAGTTGTTCCGTTCTGGCAGGCTGATTTTGAAGAAGTTTCCGAATTAGACGAAACTGAGCGTGGTGCTGGAGGATTTGGATCTACTGGAAAACAGTAATGGAGGAAACCATGGGAAAGACGATTGATACATCCGAGCTTCTGTATCGGATGGGCAAGTACGCAGAAATCGATGTTGGAAAAGAAGGACATGACGCGTTTATGCATTTCATGCTTCTTCTAACACGCACAATTGAGAAGATGCCGAATGCTGCATTGACTCATAAAAATCCGATTGATGATGAAATTATGGAAAATCAGTACAAGCTTGCGGACGCAATCTCACTGGTAACGGGTCGCACTCGAAACGACGGCTGGTATCCCACTTGGATTGGCATGACCATGAAGATTGTACGTCTGAAGAGCGGAGAATCAGTTGGATTCCGGTACATCAAAGACAACGAGGGACATGATTATCCGGGCGCAATGCACACATCCCATGTTACCGATTATTATATTTCTGATGACAAAAAGAATTTGATTATTCAAACCGAGAACACGATTTATAAGTTTGAAAAAGTTGAGGAGGACTAAATTATGGCTAAGTATTTTTATGTGTATGACAATGGCGAAGAGACTACCGAATGTATCGTGAAGATGTTCAATGGCGACAACGGCGCTGTGGTAGAGAAGGTATTACCGAAGGATAAGGCTGAGGGCTTCTGTGAAGGATTGATTCTTAACGACTTTAGCCGCAGCGATGAACTTGCAAATGCTGACATGAAGGAGGTTATCGCAAAGGCGGAGCTAGTTGAGAAGATGAATGCCTATCATGTAGCAAAGGACGCTTACAACGAAGCAAACAACGCACTGAAGCGAATTAAGGAGAAACTTGGCCTGTAAGGAGAATACATAATGAAGTATTATACGGTTGAATCTCATGCTGAGAAAGAAGCTCCATTTGGAATTGCATGGAAAGTAAAGCTGTTTGACGAGCACACTCTCTTGAAAGAGTATAACCATATCTTCTATAACGAGATTGCTGGCTACTGTAAGTGTCTTGAAGATATGGGGTTTATCGAGATGAAACTGGGCGTCGAAAGCGAATTAAATAAGCTACAGGATTTCCAGAAGAGCATCGATAAAATTATCGCAACTGCTGCAACACTGGAGAATCCTGCAAAAAGTGTAGAAACACCTTCAATTAGAACAAAATATTCATTCTGGTAAAAGGTAATTTTTACGGAGGATTTATGGAAGGAAATAAAATCGGTTTCCTGCAAGCGACAGATGGAATTTACAACGTAGATATTGGCGTAATAGTCTCAAACGGTTCTGTTGAACTTGCATATTATAGTGATGCTCCAGATATGGAATTGAGTTCTGCAACGCTTACAAAAGAGAAGACAAAAACTTTAATTTTGTATTTGATATATGCACTTGAACAATTAGAGTAAATATGTTTTATGGGTGGGTGGGAGGAATAAAATATATGAAACGGAATATCACAATAAATCAGACTCAAATTTGTAATGGCGATAACTGTACTCAAATTGGAATCATTCACAACGAAGAAGTATATACCATGCAAACGAGTTACCCGAAAAGAGAAGGCCCCGCAGAATTTACATGCAGTATGCCCGAACAGAAACATTATTTAAAAGATATTCTTTATAAAATTGTAGAAAAACTAAATAGTCTTATTGGATGGATTATAGATACGTTTAACGATATTTGATTAAGGTGATTGTATGAAAGCGCATATTCGAAAAGAAAAGAAAACAACTTCATTAAACCTTGGTGAAGGAACGCTATTCACAAAGAAGGATAGCGAATATCATAAGGTCTGCGACACAGTAGAATGTGATGAGACGCATATAGACGATGATGTTATCAAGGTTGCTTTGTCTGAAGAAAATATGATTATTGGGTCGAACTTTTTTAATACACCGTTTGTGTTCACAGATTGAGGTGGAATGCTATGATTATGATTATTCAACACAAAGGAACTCCAAAGAAAAAGAGATACGCTGCAAAATTTTCGTGCCAATGCGGATGTATATTTTGGGCTGATGACAAAGATATTAAATTTCCGAGTTATTCCGTTATACGAGAATACGCACCAGGCGTAAAACTAGCAAAATGTCCAGAATGCGGAGAACAAGTCGTTTCTTGTTTTCCAGCAGTTCCAAGAGAAAAGATTTTTGTGGATTGAGGCGCAGATATGCACAAGACTGATAGTTTGAAAAATCCAGTAATCGTATTCCATTGCAAGAACTGCGGTTGTACAACTAAGATTCGAGTGGCTTCTTTTGAAAATCTTGATTTGGACATTCCTGAGAATAATGTGATTGCGTGCTATAGGTGTAGAGCGGAAGTTGCTGGATCTGAGTTTATTTCTTGGAAAGAGGCAACTGAAACTATTTTTACTGTGGAGGTGTCAGATGGCTGTTAAGATTGTCAAGCACGGCCAAGAGCCAGAACCTCAGAAATTTGCTATCGAGTTTAAATGTCCTTATTGTCATTGTGATTTTTATGCCGACGACACATTTGATTCAATCTACAAAGACTATTATACCACAGCTGCTAATTTCGAGTTGCGATACACTTGCCCTGAATGTGGAGAAACCGCTAAACAAATCGATATTGCAGATTACAATGAGGTATTCGGTAAACCAACATTTTTTGAGTGGCTAAGAGCTATTTTTGAGACACCATTCGGTAGGTATTATAGGATTCAAAAAATCTTGAAGAGTCTGAGCGAAGGAGAAGAATAATGGCGATTAAAATCATTCAACATAAAAAGAAGTCTGTAAGATTCGCTCTGCACTTCAAATGCTGCTGTGGATGCGAGTTCTTGGCAGACGATAAAGAGGTTTTCGATTATTGCATGGGAAGTGATATCGTATCACAACATCTTTGTTGGAATGCGTATTGCCCGGAGTGTAAACGATTCGTCCAAAGTGGAGAAAGTCCTGTGCCGAGAGAAAAGATTTTTGACGATTAAAATGTATGTTTTAGGAGATTGATTATGAAAGTTGTAGAACTTATCAAAAAGCTGAATGAAATAGGCTATGATGAAAATACCGAATTGACATTTGGGGTTGTTAATAGAGAAAACGGTAACTGGTATGAGGCTCCGTTCGATGAAATCAACTATGGAATCGATTTGACTGGAGAGCCATACCATAATGATATAATCAATATCGACGTTGATGTAGATTCTGTAGAAGAATATCAGAAAGAAAAAGCAGATTCAGCCGTTGAAAGTTTTGTTGATGAGATTCAGGGAGTTTTAAATAAATATCAGCGTAAGCTTATTTTTTAAGAACTAGGGTTTTATAAAGGAGAGCGTATATGAAATTGCTTTTACAGTCCAACGGTGGCTTTACCGGTTTTTATAGTAAGTTTCTATTGATTGATACCGATTCACACAAGATGGTAAAAACGAATGGCATCATGAAGGATGACCTGACCAGTATAAAATATATTTGGGATTATCTTGAAAATGAAAAGATTCCAGATATTGATGATTTCGATAAATTACTTTGTCAGGATTTTGATTATGATATATCCATACTTGAATGTTTTCTGCCAACTGCTCAAGTGATTACGAATACTTCTATTGTGATTATGGACGACATCAATTATGATGTCTATCTATCATCTGAAAACGTTCCGTACAGAAAGTTCAGATTGAATTCTTCATCATATCTTGAAAATGACGCTCTCAGCGCAAAGCTTAGGAAACTATTTCAGACATTTTTATAAAACTTGGATTCTTTATAGGATGGTGATTTGATGAGACATGATTGTATAAAGATCATGTGCGATAATTGCAGTGAAGAAATAGTTGTAACGACATACAATGGAGAACCAGACGTTTCCCAAGCAAAAGACTGGAATCTAAACGGGCTCAGTTATACGGGAATTAAACATGACTTCTGTCCTGAGTGTACTCGTAAATGGAAGGGTATGATGTGGAACTTCTGGGGCGAAAAGAAATATGACTAAAGAATCGATAGTAAATAATTATGGTGTATATGTGCACTTCGACAAGCTGCCCTGTATCTGGTAGCAATAAAACCGGATTCTGTCCATTTGAAAATTGTAAAGAATTCAATACAGGCAACTGCGGACACTGTGAATATTACGCACGACACGAATCCGTCTGTTGTAATCATAAATCAAAATATTATGGAATAGAAATTGGAAACGATAACGGATGTGAATACTGGGTTCTTAATATAAAGGAGGTTCACAATGATTATTGATTGCAAATCTATCGCACAAGATATCAAAAATAAAATCAAGAATATTATCGCAGAAGCCGACTACGCTCCTGTTTTACTTATTTATCAAATAGGGGACAACCCTGCATCTAATGCTTATATTCGCGGCAAGCTGCGAGATTGTGAAGAGGTTAAAATTAAAGCAAAATATATCAAGTTACCAGAGAAAACGACTGAAGATGAATTAAATAAAATGATATTGCAGAATCGTATTTATGAAGAAGCAGATGGCATCATTGTTCAGTTGCCACTACCCAAACATATCAATCCTAAGAATATCATTATTCCAGACGAACTTGACGTTGATGGTTTTAATTTTACATCACCATTTCAGCCTTGCACTCCGCTTGGCGTTATGAAGATTTTCGACGCGATTGGTTACGATCTGGATGGCAAGAATGTGCTTGTATGTGGTCAGTCTGATATTGTTGGTCGTCCACTGGTCGATATGCTGATTAAGCGCCGTTGTAATGTGATTTCTGTAAATAGCAGTGGAAGTTTTATGAAGTGTACGGCTCTTGCAATGGATATGGTCGATGTGATCATCTCTGCGGTCGGAAAACGCGATTTTATTACACCTCTTGGCCTTGATCGAGTTGAGGTCTGCATCGATGTTGGTATCAACTATGACGAGAATGGTAAGCAGCACGGTGACTGTGCCGACGCTGTTTATGGGATGGAAGATATCAAGGTTACACCTCGTATTGGCGGCGTTGGTCTTATGACCCGTGCTATGCTCTTATATAATGTATGTGTAGCAAAGTATGGAGAAGAGAAGATGGAGAAGGTGATTGAATGAAGGAAGTTCCCATCTGGGAAAAAGCCGCATTGACGATAGAAGAAGCTGCGGCCTATTCGAATATCGGCCAATGTAAATTGCGCGAGCTTATCGCAATGCAAAATTGTCCTTTTGTAATGTTTGTAGGGAAAAAACAATTGGTAAAGCGAAAAGCGTTTGAAAAATACATAGACCAAACGTATTCAATTTAAATAAAACTGGAAATTTAAGCCATGGTGTGATATAATCAAGGTGTCACATCGTGGCTCTTTATATAAAGTAAGGAGCCTATTATGGAACGACGCAAAGACAATAAAGGTAAAGTTCTTAAAGAAGGTGAGAGTCAAAGAAAAGACGGTACGTACCAATACCGCTGGACAGATCAACTTGGGAAAAGACACACAATATATGCCAAAGATTTAAAGACACTAAGAGAAAAGAAGAACCATTCAGAACTAAACAAATTTGAAACACAGTGCACAAAAACAGTTTTTGAACTTGTCAAGGATTATCTCAAATTAAAAGAAAGCGCAACAAAAATAAGCACGGCTTATGAATATGAGTCTAGGCTTAGAAAATTAGATACTTGTTTTATTGCCACTGTTAAATATACAGATGTGAAAAGATCGGATGCTATAAAATTAGCAAAAGAACTTTACGATGCAGGAAACTCGTATGGAACAATATCTAATTTCTTGTCAATGTTAAGACAGGCATATCAAATAGAATACGAAGACGGGACAATTGATAACAACCCATTTTGTTTCAAATTGAGCAGTGTTATTCCGAATCAAAAAAGAACAAAATACGCATTATCAGAAGAACAATATTCAAACATTCTGACTCTGTTGAATACATCCGGGAAAGCGTATAAAAAGCACCTGAATGAAATAATTGTTCTTTATGAAACAGGGATAAGAATCAGCGAATTGTGTGGGTTGACAATAACTGATGTTGATTTTAAGAATCGCAAGCTCCATATAAATCATCAGCTTCTTTGGGATAAAAGTAAAGGATATTATATACAAACGCCAAAAAGTCAACAAGGCATAAGAAATATTCCGTTGACAAAACAATGTGCTGAAGCGTTAAAAAATATAATACTCGAACAAAGTAAGCGTCAAACAGAAACTATGATAGATGGACATGTTGGATTCTTATTTCTTAAATCAGACGGTACTCCAAAACGAGGAAAAGACTTTACTTCGTATTTTGAAATAATAAACAAAAAATATCAAACATTGTATGAAGATGACTCATTTCATATCACCCCACACACTTTTAGACACACCTTCTGTTCTCGTATGATAAAATCTGGTCTTGACATTAAATCTGTCCAATATCTAATGGGCCACGCAACTTCAAAGATGACGCTGGAGATATACGCTCATGTGACTTCTGAAGACGCAGAGGAAGCCTTCTGGAAAGCGTTTCCACAGGTCGTGGGAGAATAAGAGTTTTACACCAATCACTACACCAATTTTTCGAAAATTATATCAAAAGGCATGAACTTATATTACGATGATGTTTTTTGAAGATCTCAAATGTTTCGATATAACGTGATTTATAAAGATGTATAAAATTATATCAAACGTCTTGAAATCCGACAAAAAATATAGTATAATAAATCTAATTTTGAAAGCTCAAAATAGACAAAGCAGGAGGTCTTACCATGGCTTCAAAGATCAACAAAGGAGAAATCCTCGCCAAGTTTTTCGATGACGGGGAATATACCGCACTGTTTGCGGACGGCGCGGTGAGCGCTGCCTGCGGCTATGCGGCTGGCCAGCAGGCCTACGCCGTCTACCAGAACGGCGAGGCAGTCACCGTGAAGGACGTTGAGAAGAACATCAAGGTTCTTGAAATGGCTGCTCAGACGGGCTGCCCCGTGGTCACGTTCTACAACTCGGTCGGCGCAAAGCTGGCAGAGGGTCTGGACGTTCTGACCGCGACCGCTAAGCTGAACGCTGCCATCGCCAAGGTGTCCGGCGTCGTGCCCCAGGTGGCAGTCGTCACCGGCGTGTGCGGCGGTACCAGCGCCCTGAACGCTGCCAGCGCAGATGTCTGCGTCATGGCAAAGGACGCCGAGCTGTTCTTCACCGCTCCCTTCACCTCTGCCGCCAAGGGCGACAAGGTCGCAGATGCAGGCTCCGCTGAGGCTGCTGCCAAGGCCGGCGTTGCTGCCATCGTGGCCGAGAGCGCTGCCGAGGCTGCGGAAAAGGCTGCCCACATCGTGGGTCTGCTGCCCGCCAACAACCTGACCGGCCCCGCCATCTTCGAGTTCGAGCAGCCCACCGCGGTCCTGGCCGCTGGTGCCGCTCCGGAGAAGGCTGCTGCTGCCCTCATTGATAAGGACAGCGCCGTGGAGCTGTTTGCAGGCTTCGGCAAGAGCGTCTACACCGCATTTGCTACCATCGGCGGCAACGCGGTCGGCGTGGTGGCGACCGGTGAGCAGCTGTGCCACAACTGCGTGTCCAAGGCTTCCCGCTTCGTCCGCCTGTGCGACGCCTTCAGCGTCCCCGTGCTGACCATCGTGAACACCGAGGGCTTCGTTCCCAGCACTTCCGATGACATCGCCGGCGGCATCCGCGAGGCTGCCCGTCTGGCTGCTACCTATGCCGACGCTACCACCGCCAAGGTGGCTCTCATCGCCGGTAAGGCTGTCGGCCCCGTCTACACCGCACTGGCCGCTGCTGACCTGAAGATCGCTGTCAAGGGCTGCACCATCAGCGCTCTCGAGCCTTCCGCTGCCGTCTCCGTGCTGTACAAGGACGAGATCGACGCTTCCGACAACATCGTCGCCGCTACCAAGGCCAAGGCTGCTGCCTACGTCGCCGAGGTGTGCAGCGCAGACGCTGCTGTGGCCGCCGGTTCTGCCGACATGACCTGCGAGGCTGCCAACGCCCGCGCAAGCGTCGTGGCCGCGTTCGAGCTGCTGAGCACCAAGCGTGCTGCCCGTCTGCCCAAGAAGCACGGCAACATGGCTCTGTAAGAAAACGTACATCTAACGATCTAGATTGATTCAGGAGGACTCTTCCATGAAGTACTACAATATTTCCGTCAATGGCGTTGCTTACAGCGTCTCTGTCGAGGAGACTGCTGCCGGCGCTGCACCCGTGGCTCCTGCTGCTGCACCCGCACCCAAGGCCGCTCCGGCTCCCGCTGCCGCTGCTGCTCCTGCCGCACCCGCTGCTCCTGCTGCCGCAGGCGCTGTTGAGGTCAAGGCTCCGATGCCCGGCAACATCCTGGACGTGAAGGTCGCCGCCGGTGCTTCCGTCAAGGCTGGCGACGTGCTGGTCATCCTCGAGGCCATGAAGATGGAGAACGAGATCGTTGCTCCTC
>ERZ836877.96-NODE-96-length-139357-cov-8.445701_pt1 | contig 139357 bp, 125 predicted proteins | sample MGYA00519469_ERZ836877 | MGnify/ENA primary metagenome ERZ836877 (study PRJEB31850, sample SAMEA3708809) | human gut metagenome | biome: human gut; feature: human-associated habitat; material: faeces | place: China | collected 2014 ... | reverse complement strand
TTCGGATTGAAGTGATGCCTGAATGCCCGCCGGAACTTTTTCGTGTTCTGATCCACGTCACACTCATATTCAGCTCGAATCATCTTGAAAACACCGGATGAAATGCTTCAAAAAATCATCCAAAATCAGTAAAAACGAGTGTATACCACCTGTATATCATTTGTGTATCACGTGTATATAACAACCTCAAAACAACGTAAATTATCTTCTATTTATGAATATTCTGACAATTCTTTTGTCATTTCAGTACATAAAGAAAAGCCCCAGAAATTCAACATTTCCAGGACTTCTCAATATAATCATTTATCTTAGAAATTCTTAATTAGCAAACGCCCTGAGCTAACATAGCATTTACAACCTTCTCAAAGCCTGCAATGTTAGCGCCTGCAACATAGTCTGCCTGACCACCAACAGTTGCATTGTATCTCTTTGCAGCATCGCTGATGTTAGCATAAATTGTTTCCATGATGCCCTTGAGTTTTCCATCAACTTCTTCAAATGTCCAGTGAAGTCTCTCGGAGTTCTGGCTCATCTCTAATGCGGAAGTAGCAACACCACCTGCGTTAGCAGCCTTACCACCTACGAACAATACGCCGTTCTCCTGTAAGTACTTGGTTGCTTCCAGTGTAGTAGGCATGTTAGCACCTTCTGTTACAGATGTAACACCGTTAGCAACTAACATCTTAGCATCTTCGATGTCTAATTCGTTCTGAGTTGCGCAAGGAAGTGCCAGGTCTACCTTGTACTGCCATACACCATGCTCACCGTTCTGCTTAGCATGATATTCAGCTGATGGACGAGCTGCTGCGTACTCTGTAAGACGTGCACGTTTAACTTCCTTAACTTCCTTTAATAATGCAACATCAATTCCTTCAGGATCATAGATCCAGCCTGTAGAATCAGAGCATGTTACAACCTTAGCACCTAACTGATGTGCCTTTTCGATAGCGTAGATAGCTACATTACCGGAACCGGATACTGCACATGTCTTGCCTGCGATATCAATACCATGATCTTTTAATAAAGCGTTTGTTAAGTATAACAGACCATATCCTGTAGCTTCTGTACGTGCAAGAGATCCACCATAAGTAAGTCCCTTACCTGTAAGAACGCCTTCGAATGATCCACGGATTCTCTTGTACTGGCCAAACATGAAGCCGATCTCTCTTGCGCCTGTTCCGATGTCACCAGCAGGTACATCTACGTCTGCGCCGATATATTTGGAAAGCTCTGTCATAAAGCTCTGGCAGAATGCCATGATTTCTCTGTCTGACTTACCCTTAGGATCGAAGTCGGAACCACCTTTACCACCACCGATAGGAAGTGTTGTAAGTGAATTCTTGAATACCTGCTCGAAACCTAAGAACTTAATAATACCAAGGTTTACAGAAGGATGAAGTCTTAAACCTCCCTTGTAAGGTCCAATTGCATTGTTGAACTGTACACGGAAACCTCTGTTGACCTGAACCTGTCCCTTATCATCTACCCAAGGTACACGGAACATAATCTGACGATCCGGTTCTGTAATTCTCTCCAAAATTGCATTCTTTCTGTATAAATCCTCATTAGCATCAATAACAGGTCTCAATGAATCAAGAACCTCTGTTACTGCCTGTAAAAATTCAGGTTCACTTGCATTCTTTTTCTTTACTGACTCAAGTACTTCATCTACATAAGACATTGTAATAAAACCTCCTTAGTTTAGTATACATAGAATTATGAGAAATCCCTCTGGCACTGCCGGATACAACATCACTTTACCGTGCTAAATTTTTCTCAAAACATATTATAATCGAATTTTTTTTCATGTACAATCAGAAATCTTCTGTAACGTACAATTTGGTATATTTTGCTGAATTTCATTGTGATTATTTCACAAACAATTGTACGTTTTACTGTTTTTATGTGTGCGCTATCTTGTATCTTAAATGAATAAATATGCAGTACACTTATTATGCATGGAAAGTAACAAGAATCTTGGTGCCCTGACCTTCCTCACTGATTACTTCCAGCGAAGCATTATGTACCTGCGCAATATGTTTTACGATAGCAAGTCCAAGTCCGGTTCCTCCGGTCTCCTTGGATCTGGATTTGTCCACACGGTAGAAACGTTCAAATATCCTTTCCTGATGTTCCTTTGGAATTCCAATTCCATTATCCTGCACAATCAGCTGTACACCTTCCCTGGTACGGGCAACACCGGCTTCCACCTTGCCACCTTCTTTATTATAACGTATTGCATTGTCACACAGATTGTATACAAGCTCTTCTATCATCTGTCTGTTAGCTTTGATCAACTGCCCTGTTCCCTTGGCACTGATGCTGACGTTATGATTACGTGCATTGACCTGTAACGTCTGTACACAGTTCTGCACAATGGCATACAGATCCAGCTCCTCAAATTCAGGTGCAGCCTGCACCCCATCCAGTTCAGACAGACGAATGATATCATTGATCAGCGTCAATAGCCTGTCTGCATTCTTATGAATCGCACTGGCAAAATTTACAACATTCTCGCCATCTACCAGATTATTCTCCATCAGCTCTGCATACCCTGATATGGAGGTCAGAGGAGTCTTGAGTTCATGAGAGACATTCGCCGTAAATTCCTGACGCATCGTTGCACTCTTCATAATGTCTTCATGCTGTTTACTGATCGTTGCCACAAAAGGCTTCAACTCATCATAGACCTCTACAGAATCCAGATCATCCATATGCTGTGCTACATTTTCTATCGGTTTTATCATCTTATAGGTAATGAAACGAGCCAGTGCTGCGCAGATTACCAGTAAAAGAGCCACGATACATCCTATCAGAGGCAGCATTCTGAATAAAATTCCCCATATATTGCTTGCCTGCTTGGATACACGAATAATATATCCATCCGGATTCTTAACAGCATAATAAAACAGATTCTGTGACAATGTATCAGAATTTCTTATGCTTTCACCCTCCCCAGACTGCAGGGCTTCCTGTATTTCTTCTCTTTGCGCATGATTCTCCATCTTTGAGGAATCTGCGTAATTATCATATATTACAATTCCGTCATTCTCTACTATTGTAACTCTGAGTTCTACCTGACTGGAATCGAATCTCTCCCATGGAATCTCCTCCTGCTGCGACAGATCTGATATCAGATACGCATAAGATCGTATTTCTTCCATGACCTGCTTCTTGAGCATGTCATATGACACTCCCAGAATAAGCAGTAACGTTTCTAATATGGCAATGACCGCCAGAGCCATACAATGTATATATATCTTCCTTTTCATGTAAGTAACCCTGTCCTTCCATAATCTGCATACTTTCAGGTATATTTTAGAACCTTGTGCAGGCACAAATTTTCACATTATTCCAGCATATATCCCACATTACGAATGGTTTTGATACGATTACCTGTCTCTCCCAGCTTTTGTCTCAGCGTCTTGATATGCATATCCACGGTTCTGGTCTCCCCACTGTAGTCAGTTCCCCAGATACGGTTCATAATACTCTCTCTGGTAAGTACGATTCCCACATTATCCAGGAACATTTTCAACAGTTCATATTCTTTAAAAGTAAGTTCGCAGGGCTTGTCATTCACATACACTGCGTGCTTCTCATCATCCATGGACAGTTCATCCAGGCTCAGAACCTTCTTCTCATCCTTGCCATCACCGATTCTGCGCAGCAATGCCCGCACTCTGGCTATCAGTTCCATAACACCAAAAGGCTTGGTCAGATAATCATCCGCTCCCATATCCAACCCCTTAACCTTATCAATTTCCGTGGTTCTGGCTGTTACCATAATAACAGGCACATGCGCCGCCCTTGGATTATGTCTTATATTCTGCACAATCTGCAGTCCATCTTCATCCGGAAGCATAACATCCAGAACTGCAAGAGAAGGAACCTTTTCTTCTACTGCTGCATAGAAATCCTTCGCATTGGTAAAGCCTTTTACCTCATAATTACTGTTTTTAAGGGCAAATGTCTCTACTTCCAGAATGTCATTATCATCTTCTACTATATAAATAAGTGCCATGTTGATAACCGTACCTTTCTGCAGCACTGCTGCTTCCTTTTTATTCTACTGCTCTACCGCCAGTCATAAAAAAGACAGCGGCATGACCGCTGTCCCTTATTACTTACGCAACCTATCTTAGGGCAATTCATATTTTCTAAGATAGCTTTGAAGTCTAATATCAAATTCGCTGCCTTCACCCTTTGGAAGTGTATCAACATACTCATGTGCATGTGTCTCATCTTCCTTCAGCTGCATGACGCTGATTGCGATATTGGAACAATGGTCTGCAATTCTCTCATAGTTGTTTGTAATATCAGATAATACAAAACCAAGCTCCACTGTACACTTGCCCTTACGCAGACGCTTTGAATGACGTTTCTTCATCTCTTTCTGGATCACATCAATTGCTTCTTCAAAAGGCTCTACATGCTTCGCTTCTTCTACATCTTCCTTTTCAAAGATATTGACGGACATATCAACAATGTCGCTGACAGCTCTGGAGAATGTCTCCAGCTCTTCCAATGCCTTTGAAGAAAATGTCTGTTCCTTCTTCTGCATCTCTCTTGCCGCATCTACCAGATTAATGGCATGATCTGAGATTCTCTCGAAATCACCGATACTGTGCATCAGCATTGTCATTTTCTTGGAATCCTTCTCACTCAGGTTACGGCTGGAAAGCTTCACAAGATAACCACTGATTTCATCGTCATACTGATCTACCAGATTCTCCTTGAATTCCACATCTGCTGCAATTTCCTTATCAAATGTAATGAACAGTCCCATTGCTTCCTGAAGGGAAGCCTTGGTAATCTCTGCCATCTTCACAACATAAGAATATGCCTGTTCCAGAGCAAAGGAAGGAGTATTGAGGAAACGCTCATCCATCCTGACAAAATCTTCCTGCTGCTTTGCCTGCTTGCGTTCTTCTTCGTCCACCTGGATTACCATATAGGATAACTTCTCCAGCAATTTGGAAAATGGTAATAACACAATAGTTGCTGCCACATTAAAGACTGTATGCACTACTGCAATGCCCGCCTTGTTTGCTGCTTCACCAAGGAATTCAAAATGTACAACACTATTGACACTGTAGAAGACAACCATAAATATGGTAGTTCCGATAATATTGAACAAAAGGTGTACCACTGCTGCACGTTTTGCATTTTTGCTGGCTCCTACAGAAGACATGATTGCTGTGATACACGTACCGATATTCTGTCCCATAATAATAGGAATCGCTGCCGCATAGCTGACTCCCCCCGTATCACACAACGCCTGTAAAATACCTACAGATGCAGAAGAAGACTGAATCACTGCCGTAAGTACTGCACCAACGATCAGACCAAGTATAGGGTTCGTGAACATCGTAAATATCTGAGTGAACTGAGGAACATCTTTCAACGGTGCCACTGCATCTGACATGGCTTCCATACCATACATCAGAATCGCAAAACCGATAAAAATCGTACCAATATCCTTTTTCTTGCTATCCTTAATGAACATTACAAGGATAATACCAATCAGCGCAAGAACAGGAGAAAAAGAACTGGGTTTCAGTAACTGTAACAGGATATTATCTCCCTGAATACCTGTCAGACTCAGTAACCATGAAGTGATTGTAGTACCCACATTGGCACCCATGATAATACCGATTGCCTGAGAGAGCTTCATAATTCCTGAATTTACAAAACCAACTACCATTACTGTTGTCGCTGATGAGGACTGAATGACAGCTGTCACTCCTGCGCCAAGAAGCACTGCCTTCCATTTGCTGCTGGTAAGATTCTCCAGAACTTTCTCAAGCCTACCGCCTGATACCTTCTCAAGACCCTCACTCATAATGTGCATTCCATAAAGGAACAGTGCCAAGCCGCCTATCATAGACAACAAACCAAATAAACTCATAATAGGTCTCCTTCGATAATTATTTTACATGCTTTATCCAATTCAACCTAATTATACGATATAATATCATTTTTGTGTAAAAAAAATTACCTTTTTCATGTAAAATCTATGTAAAATTAATCTGTATTGTTTTAAAACGGATAATACAATATGGGCCTGCATAATTTCTTTATCACTTTACTGGATAATACTGCCAACAATACGACAATAAGTAATACACTACACAGAACCGGATACTGCTTCATTGCAGGAACCGGATAATACTTCAATAACCTGATTACGAACCCATGCAGCAGAAATACCGGCATGGTATTCTGTCCCAGCTTGGTTACAAAGGGGATTGTGCGGTTTGGCATACATACACACAGAAAATGGATGAGCAGAGCTGCACAGATAATCGCTCCCAGCCTGATTACCACGTTATAGTGCCATTTCTCATAGGCAGCCGCCTGATACAGCCAGGACACCTTGATTCCCTTGCGGTATTCAAATAAAAGTATCGCAATACCCACAGCTGCCGTTGTTGCGGTAATTCTCAGCAGCTGTTTATGACTGGCACTTTCTCCAAAACACTGTGGAAACACGAATCTGCCATATTCCTGACTATATAAGCCCGCCAGAAAGAATGGGAAAAAGACAATAATTCTGGATAAGCTCATGTAATATCCAATATTCTCATCAAATCCAGCCAGCAGTGCCATGGCTACAGCCGCTGTCATGATCACAGCTCTTTTCTTTCGTGAATCAGTCACAACAAAAGGAATCAGTAAATTCCATATTACCAGCGCCAGCAGATACCATAATAACCAGTATGGTTTCACGAACTGCATATCGCTGTCATTCTTTAATACAATGCGGTCAAATAATACATACAAAATCTGAAATACCACATACGGATACACATAGTTTCTTGCAATCTTATCATAGTGTACTTCCCTGCTGCTGCAAAATCCCGATAAAAACACAAATGCCGGCATATGGAAGGAATAAATCAACAGATAGAGGTATGAACTGTATGGGAACTTGATTACTTCGCACAAATGCCCCAATACAACGCACCCTATCAGAAATGCCTTCATATTATCCACAGCCATAAGCCGCTCTTTTTTCTTTTTCATAATCTTCCTCTTTAATTTTACTTCATTATAAAATATCAGTTGCTATTATGGCTCATGAAAAATACTTTTTCAAGCTTTCTTCTTGTTCTTTTCCCAAAACACTGCAGACAATAAAAGGCGTTCTACAGTTCTCACTGTAAAACGCCTTTTATAATATTACGTTATTTCTTATACTTCAAACATTAATTCGCCGTATGTAGGCATAGGCCAGATATCGCTGTCAACTACCATTTCCAGCTTATCTACAGGTGCACGTAATGCATCCATAGCAGCCTTAACAGTATCCTTGTAGTAGAATGCCTGTGCTTTCACATCTTCGATTGCAGACGCCTTAGCTGTCTCAGCCTGTAAAGTCTCAAGTGCAGCCTGTGCCTCTGTCAGTAAGCCATCTACCTTCTTCAGTAATTCTACCTGTGTAGAAGCCGTAGCACCTGCTTCCTTCACTGCCAGTACTGTATTAGCAAGATCTCCTGTATAAGCAGATACTGCCGGGATGATGTCCTTACCAGCCATGTCGATCATAGTCAATGCTTCGATATTGATTGTCTTAGCATATGTCTCGTAAATGATCTCTTCACGGGATTCCAGTTCTACCTTTGTAAAGATATGGAACTTCTCGAACAACTTCACTGCCTTATCTGTTGTCAGAGTAGGAGCTGCCTCGATCATGGACTTGATGTTAGGAAGTCCTCTTCTCTCTGCCTCTGCTACCCACTCATCTGAATAGCCGTTTCCGTTAAAGATGATTCTCTGATGTTTGGTCAGGTATTCCTTGATCAGATCATGTACAGCCATGTCGAAATCGTCTGCCTTTTCCAGAATGTCTGCTGCTTCACAGAAAGCTTCTGCAACAATCGCATTCAATGTGGTATTAGGGCTTGCGATAGAGTCTGCACTACCAACCATACGGAACTCGAACTTATTACCCGTGAAAGCAAAAGGTGAAGTTCTGTTTCTGTCTGTAGCATCCTTCTGCAGGTCAGGAAGTGTAGATACACCTGTTAAAAGCTTACCGCCTTCCTTAACCTTAGCTGCATCACCAGTCTCGATCAACTGCTTTACAACATCCTCAAGCTGCTCGCCAAGGAATACGGAAATGATTGCTGGAGGTGCTTCATTAGCGCCAAGTCTGTGATCGTTACCAACATCAGATGCACTCTGACGAAGCAGGTCTGCGTGAACATCTACTGCCTTTAAGATGCAGGCAAGTACTAACAGGAACTGGATATTCTTATTTGGTGTATCACCCGGATCAAGTAAGTTCACACCATTATCTGTTGTGATAGACCAGTTATCATGTTTACCGGAACCATTTACACCAGCATATGGTTTCTCATGAAGCAGACATCTTAAATCATGCTTATAAGCAACTCTCTTCATAGCCTCCATAACTAACTGGTTGTGGTCAACTGCGATATTGGCTGTCTCATAGATAGGTGCCAATTCATGCTGTGCAGGAGCAACCTCGTTATGCTGTGTCTTAGCTGTAACACCAAGCTTCCACAGCTCCAGATTTAAGTCCCTCATGTATTCACCAACACGCTCTTTGATGACACCGAAATAATGATCTTCCATTTCCTGTCCCTTAGGGGCCGGAGCACCAAACAGTGTACGTCCTGCAAACATAAGGTCTTTTCTCTGCATATACAGATCTTTATCTACCAGGAAATATTCCTGCTCAGGTCCTACAGATGCCGTAACCTTGTTTGCCTCTGTATTGCCAAATAATCTTACGATACGGAGTGCCTGCTCACTTAATGCTTCCATGGAACGAAGAAGTGGAGTCTTCTTATCAAGTGCTTCACCTGTATAAGAGCAGAATGCTGTAGGAATGCAAAGGATTGTGCCGCATCCGGATTCTTTTAAGAATGCAGGAGAAGTAATATCCCATGCTGTATATCCTCTTGCTTCAAAGGTGGCACGAAGACCGCCTGAAGGGAAAGAAGATGCGTCAGGTTCACCCTTGATCAGCTCTTTACCGGAGAACTCCATTAACATTCTGCCTTCGCTGTCCGGATGTGTAATAAAGGAATCATGCTTCTCAGCAGTAATACCTGTCAGAGGCTGGAACCAGTGTGTATAATGTGTTGCACCATTCTCAACAGCCCAGTCCTTCATAGCCTTTGCAACGACATCTGCTGCTGCCATTGACAGCTCACCGCCATGTTCCATGACTCTGGTTACTTCCTGGAATACTTTTTTAGGGAGTCTTTCTCTCATCTTTGCAACAGTAAATACTTTGGATGCAAAAATGTCTTCCACGTTTAATAGTTCGCTCATTTTATTTCCTCGCTTTCCTAATACATTCTTTCTTCACTTGTGCTGCATACTCATAAAATATTTGAATATGCAAAAAGGTGTCCCAAAAAATACTTTTTGGAACACCTTTGTTCTTTGACTTATTTATTCACTTGATAGGCATATCATAACCGATTGTTTTTAAAAAATCAATAGGGAATTTTAATTTTTTGTATTTTACTGCACAATGCCGACCAAAAGGCGCACTTAGATACACGCAATGCCAACCTCGAATACGCACTTCGTGCTTCTTCTCGGTCGCGCGCTTCGCACTATAATCATACAAGGAAACTCCCTGTCTCATGCAAGCATGAACAGTGATTTCCTTGTATGATTGCATTGCTTCATCATATCTCGAACATCAGCTCCCCATAGGTAGGCATGGGCCAGATGTCGCTGTCAACGAGCATTTCGAGTTTATCAACGGGTTTTCTTAATGCGGTCATGGCAGCATCTACAACATCCTTGTAGTAGAATGCTCTTTCCTTGGCATTCTCGATCTTGTTCGCATGGACTGTGCACTCCTCCAGATGTTTCAGAGCTTTCTTAGCCTCGGCAAGGAGACTGTCTACTTCAACCAACAGCTCTGTCTGGGCTGTGGCAGGTGCACCGGCTTCTTTTACAGTCACTACGGTATTTGCCAGCTCTCCGGTGTATGCTGCAACTGCGGGAATGATGTCTTTTCCTGCCATATCGATCATTGTCAGCGCTTCGATATTGATAGTCTTTGCATAAGTTTCATAGATGATCTCTTCTCTGGATTCCAGCTCTACCCTGGTGAAAATGCCGAACTTTTCAAACAGCTTCACTGCTTTATCTGTTGTCAGGGTAGGTGCTGCTTCTATTGTGGACTGGATATTAGGAAGTCCTCTTCTCATGGCTTCCTCATACCATTCTTTAGAATAACCATTTCCACTGAACAGGATTCTCTGATGCTTGGTCATATATTCCTTGATCAGATCATGTACTGCCATATCGAAGTCCTCTGCCTTTTCCAGACGGTCAGCTGCTTCGCAGAAAGCCTCTGCAACAATAGCATTAATCGTTGTATTTGGAGAAGCAATAGAGTCAGAAGAACCTACTGTTCTGAATTCAAATTTATTTCCTGTAAAAGCAAAAGGTGACGTTCTGTTTCTGTCTGTTGCATCTTTTACAAAATCAGGAAGCGTGGATACACCTGTTGCCAGCTTCTCTCCCTTCTTGGCACTGGATGCTACACCTGTCTCAACCAGCTGCTTTACCACATCCTCCAGCTGTTCACCAAGGAAAATGGAGATAATAACTGGAGGTGCTTCACTTGCACCCAATCTTCTGTCATTTCCTACATCAGCTGCGGACTGGCGAAGCAGGTCAGCGTGTGTATCGACTGCTTTCATGATACAAGCAAGAACCAGCAGGAACTGAATATTTTCATTCGGTGTGTCACCCGGATCTAACATATTGATTCCATTGTCTGTAGTAATGGACCAGTTATCATGCTTGCCGGAACCGCTCACACCTTCATATGGCTTCTCATGAAGCAGACATCTCATGTTATGTTTTACCGCAACTCTCTTCATAGCTTCCATAACCAGCTGATTATGGTCTACCGCAATATTGGCAGTCTCATAAATAGGCGCCAGCTCATGCTGTGCGGGTGCTACCTCATTGTGCTGCGTTTTTGCCGTAACACCTAATTTCCACAATTCCTCATTTAAATCCTTCATGTAGGCGCCGACACGCTCTCTGATAACACCAAAATAGTGATCTTCCATCTCCTGTCCCTTAGGAGCGGGAGCACCAAACAAAGTACGGCCTGCAAACATCAAGTCTTTTCTTTGCAGGAACAGATCTTTATCCACCAGGAAATATTCCTGCTCTGCACCTACGCTGGCAGTAACCTTGGCAGCTTCTGTATTGCCAAATAAACGCACGATACGAAGTGCCTGTTCATTCAATGCTTCCATGGATCTTAATAATGGGGTTTTCTTATCCAGGGCTTCACCTGTGTAAGAACAGAAAGCAGTGGGGATACACAGGATCACGCCACATGCAGATTCCTTCAAAAATGCCGGAGATGTGATATCCCATGCTGTATAACCTCTTGCTTCAAAAGTCGCACGAAGTCCTCCGGATGGGAAAGAAGAAGCGTCAGATTCGCCTTTGATGAGTTCTTTTCCGGAAAAATCCATAAGCATTTTTCCTTCTTCGTCAGGATGTGTTACAAATGCATCATGTTTCTCAGCTGTAATGCCTGTCAGCGGCTGGAACCAGTGTGTATAATGGGTTGCACCATGCTCAACAGCCCAGTCCTTCATTGCCTTTGCCACTACATCTGCCGTCGCCATGGAAAGCTCTCCTCCGTGCTCCATAACACGGATTACTTCCTGAAATACTTTCTTAGGCAGCCTTTCTCTCATCTTGGCTACTGTAAATACATTGGATGCGAATAATTCTTCAACATTAAGCAGTTCGCTCATTATCTTCTTCCTCACTTTCGGTATCAAGAAATTGTGAAATATTTCATCTGTTTTATCATATCATATTAACCGCTATATTGCACAGCAGTAAATACTACACAATGTTAATTTTTGTAGCATATTCCTATAAACATTTTGCACAATAAAAAAACAGCACATTTCAATTTTGTTTAAAATGCACTGCTTCTTTTATCTAATTTGCCTTAACACGCATGAGGTCGTATTGCTGTGGAGTGACATCCAGCTGCACATACAATACCTGCTTGGAGTGAGGACAGCTCTCTACTGCTTCTCCCTCTTCGTTATACATACCAAGTACTTTTGCTTCTACATTGCTTCCATCCGGCTTCATGATCTCGATTGTATCACCTACGCAGAACTTGTTGCGCTGCTCGAACCTGGCAAATCCTCTCTCATCTATGGATTCTACGATTCCAAGATAAATATATTCATTCACATATGTGTTATTGTCATAAATCTGCGTCTCTTCACTTGGCTTGCCAAAATAGAAGCCCGTCGTGAACTGTCTGTAGGTACACTTTGCAATTTCCGCACGATACCAGTCCATATTCGCCTGATATTTCTCTGGTGATTCCAGATAATCATCAATAGCCTTACGATAAGTCCTTGCCACACATGCCACATACAAGGCGGTCTTCATTCTGCCTTCGATCTTGAGACTGTCAATTCCCGCTTCTATGATTTCAGGGATATGCTCGATCATGCACAGATCCTTGGAGTTGAAGATATAGGTACCTCTCTCATTCTCATAGACCGGCAGATATTCTCCGGGGCGTTTCTCTTCCACGACTGCATATTTCCAGCGGCAGGGATGTGTACACGCACCCTGGTTGGCATCTCTTCCCGTGAAATAATTGGATAAAAGGCATCTGCCTGAATAGGAGATACACATTGCACCATGAATGAAGCTCTCAATCTCCATTTCATCCGGGATATGCTTCCTGATTTCGGCGATTTCTTTCAGAGAAAGTTCTCTTGCAGATACTACTCTCCTGGCTCCCTGCTGCCACCAGAACAGATATGTCTGATAGTTCGTATTGTTAGCCTGTGTCGAAATATGAATCTCAATCTCAGGACAGACTTCCTTCGCGATCATGAACATACCCGGATCAGAAATAATCAATGCATCCGGTTTCATCTCTTTTAACTCGTTAAAATATGCTCTTGCGCCCTCCAGATCATCATTATGCGCCAGAATATTCGCAGTCACGTACACCTTCACACCATGCTCATGCGCAAAAGCAATGCCTGCTGCCATATCTTCCATGGAGAAATTCTTGGCTTTTGCACGAAGCCCAAATGCTTCTCCACCAATATATACTGCATCAGCGCCAAAAATAACAGCTGTTTTTAATACCTCCAGGCTGCTGGCAGGAACCAGCAATTCCGGTTTTTCTCTTCTCATTTTTATAACCATGCCCTTTCAGTGACCTGTATATTTCCAGTCAAAGTCACATTTTCTTTGTGGATAGAGTCACTCCATCTGCCACCGGCAGGATTACTGTCTCCAGTTCCTCATGATGCGTCAGTGCATACAGATATTCCCGTATTCTGTTATGGATCGTGCGGTTACGTCTCGTTACTGCATATTTGGACTCTACGATATCTCCATCCTGTAAAATATTATCAGATACCAGAAGACCACCGGGTTCCAGCAGTCTCAAAATATCCGGCAGGAAGTGAATATACTGTCCCTTCGCAGCATCCATAAATATAAAATCAAAGGTCTCCTGCATATCAGCCAGGATTTCTACCGCATCACCCTCTAACAGCGTGATCCTATCTTCCTTTCCTGCCTTTTTAAAGTTTTCCTTTGCCAGAGGAATCCTCTTCTCGTACTTCTCTATCGTTGTAATATGACACCCCTGCGGTGCATACTCACTCATCAATAACGCAGAAAAACCAATGGCCGTTCCTACCTCCAGAATTTTCATGGGTCTGCCCCAGGTCAGCAGAAACTTTAACAGACTCTGCATCTGCGGTCTGACGATCGGTACATTGGTTTCTCTTGCATATTTCTCAAGCTCATGCAAATAAGGCGGATTCCCGGAATCAAAGGAATGGATAAAAGTCATCATTCTTTCATCTGCGATCAATTGCCCTCCTCCGTTTCTGCCTCATCTGCTGCGCACATAGTCTCTAACATTTCCTCTACAGACATGGCTGTATTCAATTCATACGTACCGGGCTTGATCTCGTCTTTATATTCTGACAATGCTTCCTGCACATAGAATACCGTCGCATTATCAATCAGTCCTTTGTTCTCCAGTAATTTGCCTACATCCTTGCTGTCCTGACCTTCTGATACAGTCACATTGACGGTTCTTCCGTCTCCTTCATCTTTCGGAATGTCTGCAAATACCTGGAACCCAAAATCATAAGCACCTACGGCCAGCTTAAATACAACAACAATGACGGCTGCTGCAATGGCAATCTTAGCGATCATTGCGGTAATCGCACCTAAAAGCTGCTTTACATCCATACTGTCTCCTCCATGCTGATACTGCTTACTCTATCTCCATAATGATCGGCAGGATCATAGGCCTTCTCTTTGTCTTCTTCCATACGAATTCACCCAGAGTATCCTTAATGTTGCCCTTGATCTTACCCCAGTCTGTTACATTCTTCTTCAGACAGGTAGTTACTGCCTTTTCAATTACCTTGTGTGCCTCATCCATCAATGCATCCGACTCTTTCACATAGACGAATCCCCTGGATACGATATCCGGTCCTGCCAGTAATTCTCCTGTTGCACCATCCAGTGACATGACCACAATCAGAATACCATCTTCTGCCAGATGCTGTCTGTCACGCAGTACTACATTTCCTACATCACCAACACCAAGACCATCTACAAGGACTGTGCCCACCGGTACTTTACCCTTTACAGCTGCACCATTATTATCCAGCTCCAATACATCACCGGAGCTTAAAATAAAGATGTTCTCTTTATCATAGCCCAGTTCTGAAGCAATTCTTGCCTGTGCCTTGAGATGCTTATATTCTCCATGGACAGGAATTGCATACTTAGGCTTGGTCAATGTATAGATCAGCTTAATCTCTTCCTGACACGCATGTCCTGATACATGGGTATCCTGGAAAATAACATCTGCGCCCTTCTTGCAAAGCTCATTGATTACCTTGGTTACTGCCTTCTCATTTCCCGGAATAGGATTAGAGGAGAAGATAACCGTATCTCCCTGACTGATAGAAATCTTCTTATGCATGCCACTTGCCATACGGCTGAGTGCAGCCATACTCTCACCCTGGCTTCCGGTTGTGATGATAACTGTCTTATCTCTCGGATAATTCTTCAGCTTCTCAATATCAATCAGTGTGTTCTCAGGAATATTAATACGGTTCAGGTTGGAAGCAGTCTCTATGATATTCACCATACTTCTTCCTTCCACGACTACTTTCCTGCCAAACTTATATGCGGTGTTAATGATCTGCTGTACACGGTCAACATTGGATGCAAAGGTTGCAATAATGATTCTTGTCTTTTTATGTTCTTCAAACAGCGTATCAAACACACTGCCAAGCGTTCTCTCTGATGGTGTAAATCCGGGTCTCTCTGCATTCGTACTGTCGCAAAGCAGTGCCAGCACGCCCTTCTTACCCAGCTCTGCAAAACGCTGCAGATCGATTGTATCGCCATATACCGGCGTATAATCTACCTTAAAGTCTCCTGTATGCACTACAATACCGGCTGGAGAATAAATAGCCAGTGCAGCCGCATCTACGATACTGTGGTTTGTTTTAATAAACTCAATTCTAAAGCATCCAAGATTAATGCTCTGACCAAATTTTACAACTTTTCTTCTGACATTATGGATTAGATTGTGCTCTGTAAGCTTGTTCTCTATAATTCCCATTGTCAGCTTCGTTGCATAAACAGGGACATTGAGTTCCTTCAATACATAAGGAAGTGCACCAATATGGTCTTCATGACCATGTGTGATCACAAAGCCCTTTACCTTATCTGCGTTATTCTTCAGATACGTAATATCAGGAATAACCAGATCTACGCCCAGCATATCATCTTCCGGGAAACTCAGACCGCAGTCAACTACAACAATACTGTCTTCATACTCAAAGGCAGTAATGTTCATACCAATCAGCTCAAGACCTCCTAAAGGAATAATCTTAAGCTTTGATGTATTTTCTTTTTTATTTTGTTTCAAAGTAAACCTCCATCTAAAATTTTCTATATATAACAGCACCCTGCTGTTTTATCGCTTATATCAAGTCAATATCTTCCAGTATGTTCTCAAATACTGCTGATACTGCATCGAACTCTGTATCATCCTCTACCATGCTGTAGACACGTTCCTCTGCATCAGAATCTGACATATCCTTTAAAATATAGGCTTCTCCCTCTTCATCTTCTTCTGCATCTGTTACAAGTATATAATTTACACCACCGATCGTAGTCTGTTCCAACACATAGAAATCAACAGCTTCACCGCCATCCGGCACAAAGGTAATTTTCTCCATTATGCGTTCTCCTTATTCTTGCGCAGGTCAAGAAATCCCTGCAAAATAAAAACTGCCGCTATTTGATCGACGTATTCCTTACGGTTCTCACGTCTGATACCGGCTTCCATCATTGCTTTATCTGCTGCTACTGTTGTCAACCGCTCATCCCAGAGATGTACAGTCAGTCCGCTCCTGCGTTCGAGCATTTCTTTAAAAGCCAGCGTTTTCTCTACACGCTCGCCCAGTGAATCATTCATATTCTTAGGATAGCCAAGTACGATTTCTTCTACTCCATACTCTACTATCAGCTCTTCAATTCTTGCCAATGTCTGACGCAGTTTATTCTCCGACTTTCTACGTACAATCTCTATTCCCTGAGCGGTAATGAGCAACGGGTCGCTGATGGCTACACCAACAGTCTTTGACCCAAAATCCAATCCCATTATCCTCATGCAATTTTCTCCTGTTAACCGCTTGTCCACTTTCTTAATTATTCCAACCGGAATTTCTGATGTATGCCTTGAGCATTTCTTCTACAAGTTCATCACGCTCTACCTTCATAATCAAGGCTCTCGCATTCTTATGGCTGGTAATATAAGTAGGATCCCCTGACATAATATAACCAACGATCTGGTTGACCGGATTATAACCCTTCTCTGTTAAAGCAGCATATACAGAAGACAGCACATCTTTCACTGTTGAAGCTTCTTCTAACTCTTCCGGAAGAATCTGAATAAATTGTGTACGTGTTAAATCCTCCATCTGTCCATGCTCCTTTCCATTACTGTCTGCTATCTGAATACGCTGACAGCTGCATATTTTTGAGAGGTATTTTCATGTCTTTATCCTTTATCATACTCTAATTTGTTTGAAAATTCAATGAAAAGTTGTCCCTTTTGTACTTAATAAAAGAATTTCATCATTTAATGCGCTTTCAATCCTGCCAGACACCAGTTTATTGCGGCAGTCTTCATCTGATGGATAAGCGACCTTGACATATTCTCTTGTGTGCCCAATCCAGTATTCCCGTCCCAGAATTTTCTTCTTCTCCTCCAGCAGTACCTCTTCTTCTTTGCCAATATAACAGAATCTGAATTCCCTGGATTGTTCTTTCTCCATGTCCAGCAAAATATTGCTGCGTTTCGTCTTGTCTTTTTCCAGAATCTGACCTTCCATGACTGCGGCTCTTGTTCCTTTCCGCTTGGAGAACTTGAAAATATGCATTTCATAAAAGCTAATCTCCTCCAGGAACTTCCTGGTCTCTTCAAATTCTTCTTCGCTCTCCTGTGGGAATCCCACAATGACATCCGTTGTGATAGCCGGGTGTTCAAATGTCTTTCGCAGCAGTGCCACTCCCTGCTTAAATTCTTCCGGGGTATAATGACGGTTCATTCGCTTCAATGTAGCCTCGCTGCCACTTTGGAGAGAAAGATGGAAATGAGGACATATTGTCTTTAACTGCCCGATTCCATGTGCAAACTCTTCCGTAATCAGACGTGGTTCCAGAGAACCCAGGCGAAGTCTGGTCACTCCCGGTATTTTATCTACTTCCTGCAATAATTTTAAAAGATGCCAGTTGGTTTCAGCTCCATAGACAGCTCTGCCTTTTTCCTCAAAATCAATTCCATAAGAGCTGATATGAATACCGGTTAAGACAAATTCCTGATAACCGGCCTGTGCCAGCCCTGTAATCTCCTCAACGATATCTTCGCTCTTTCTGCTTCTGACCCTTCCCCTGGCATAGGGAATCAGACAATACGAACAGAACTGATTGCATCCATCCTGAATCTTGATGTATGCCCTGGTGTGCTCCTGTGTCCCTGTCAGCTTCATCTCTTCATACTCATCAGTATGATTGATATCTATAACTGCCTCTTCCTCTACGCCGTTCATGTAATTCTCAAGGATAGAAACCAGGTCTTTCTTCTTATTGTTGCCAATGATGAGATCTACCGCATCATCTTCCCTGGCGCCCTGTGTATCAGACTGTACATAGCAGCCCACCGCCACTACGATTCCTTCCGGATTGGTCTTCTTGGCTTTATGAAGCATCTGTCTGCTCTTGCGGTCTGCAATGTTTGTAACAGTACAGGTATTTACAATATAAATATCTGCTTTTTCTTCAAAAGGCACAATTTCATAGCCTTTGTTCTTTAATTCCTGTAACATTACATCCATTTCATATGAATTCACTTTACAGCCAAGATTATGGAATGCAGCTTTCCTGCTCATGTTGTTTCCTCCGGTTCTTATCGTATCTCCCGTTTTCTCTTCGGGGCGGTTAATTCTGTGTTAATTCTCTCATTCACTGTAATTAATAGCAATCTGTACAGTTTTATTAGATATTTTCGTCATTTTTTATGACAACTGATTAGCTTCTTTGGTTGACTTTTCCTGTATTTCCCTTTATTATTAAGTAAGAAGGTATGTGGTGCGGTACATTGGTATCGTTGCCCAAATAATAAGGAGGTAGTCAGAATGAAGACTGTTCAAATTTCTTTAAACTCTATTGACAAGGTTAAGTCCTTCGTTAATGATATTACAAAATTCGATTATGATTTCGACCTCGTATCAGGCAGATATGTCATTGATGCAAAATCCATTATGGGTATCTTTAGCTTAGACTTATCTAAACCAATCGATTTGAATATCCATGCAGAAGGCAATGCTGATGAAGTTATGGAAGTTTTAAAGCCATACTTAATCTAATCAACATACTTAGAATATGCACAAACAAGAAATTCACCATGTATGATATATACATGGTGTTTTTGTATATATATGATACCAGGGGATTGTGAGAGTGCAAAGCACGAAACAATCCGTGTGGTATCATATACCTCTCTACTCATTCCAGCTAACTGTAATCACTTCATCTGTATCCAGTGCGGTCTGCACTAATGCATCAATTCCCTCTTCCAGGTTCTTCTCATGTGCCCTGATTACTTTCATGTTCGGTTTCGTTACCGGATGCTTTGCAACAAAAATCGTACAGCAGTCTTCAAATGGCAGAATAGAAGTCTCGTATGTGTTGATCTTCTCAGATACTTCTACAATCTCCTGCTTGTCAAATCCAATCAACGGTCTGTATACAGGTATGGTACACACATCATTGGTAGCCATCAGTGACTGCATTGTCTGGGATGCCACCTGACCGATACTTTCTCCTGTAATCAATCCAAGGCAGCCGTTTTCCTGGGCAATATGCTCTGCTATACGCATCATATATCTTCTCATGATAATTGTCAGCTCATCATGAGGGCACTTCTCATAGATATATAACTGAATATCTGTAAAATTAATAACGTGCAGATTGATAGGACCACTGTATCTGGATACCAGCTTTGCAAGGTCTACGACCTTCTGCTTTGCACGCTCGCTGGTATATGGCGGTGCATGGAAATAAACTGCATCTATCTTCACGCCGCGCTTGGATATCATATAACCTGCAACAGGGGAATCAATACCTCCTGACAGAAGAAGCATACCCTTACCATTCGTACCGATTGGCATACCGCCCGGTCCTGGAATCACTACAGAATAAATATAGATCTTCTCACGAACCTCTACATGCAGCATGACATCCGGCTTGTGTACATCTACACGAATCTCCGGGAAAGCTTTCAGAATCGCTTCACCCAGATCACAGTTGATGTCCATGGAGCACTTGGGATAGTTCTTTCTTGCACGTCTTGCCTCTACCTTGAAAGTAATATTCTTATCAGGATATACAGAATCCATATAGGCAACTACATCTTCACACAGCTTCTCAAAGCCTTCATCCTCTACATGAACAACGGGACAAATGGCAGAGATACCAAATACAGTCTTGAGATTATCAACTGTCTCATCAAAATCAAAATCTGTCAAAGCATTGACATAGATTCTGCCCTGTGTTTTGGTTACTTCAAATTCACCCTCGCAACGAGTCAGTGCATATCTGATCTGGTCGCAGAGTCTGTCTTCAAAGATATATCGGTTCTTGCCCTTCACGCCGATCTCAGCGTACTTTATCAAAAATGATTTATACATATTATAGTCCTTTCATACTAATGCCTAGTGTAACGACGAAGCATAGGTATCATATCATACATTTGCTGCAATGTATAGTCAATTTCCTCCTGAGTTGTAAATACACTGAAGCTGAAACGCAATGTAGAATCCAGATATTTCTTCTCTACACCGATTGCCTGCAAGGTGGAAGAGGTCGTTGCCTTATGCGCTGAACAGGCACTTCCTGCTGATACACAGATGCCCCTGTCCTCTAAGGAATGCAGCAATACTTCACTTCTGATTCCACCGATTGATACGCTGACTACATGGGGGGCGCTGTCCCTTCCCATAAGTCCATTGATTCTGACATCTTCTATCCTCGTTACACCCTGTATAAATCTGTCTTTTAATGCATACAGCCTATCGTTTTCCGCCTCAAGGTTCTGATATATTTTCTCAACTGCCAGTGCCATTCCTGCAATTCCCGGTACATTTTCCGTACCTGAGCGCATGCCTTTTTGCTGTCCGCCGCCAAAAATAATCGGTCTGACTTTGACTTTTTCATTCATATACAGGAAACCCACGCCTTTGGGTCCGTGAATCTTATGGGCACTGACAGAAAGCAGGTCAATGTTCATTTTCTTAGGAAGGATTCTGAACTTACCAAAGCCCTGTACAGCATCTACATGGAACACTGTATTGGGGTTCATTCGCTTGATCAATGCCCCGGCTTCTGCAACAGGCTGTAGGGAGCCTATCTCATTATTTGTATGCATAATGGACACCAGTATGGTATCTCTTCTCATCGCACACTCCAGATCATGCAGGCGGATCACACCATTATGATCTACCGGCAGATAAGTCACCTCAAATCCCTGCTCCTGCAGATATGCACATGTCTGCAGAATTGCCGGATGCTCGATCTGCGTTGTAATAATATGTCTGCCCGCACGGCAATTGGCATAAGCCGTACCTATCAGTGCAATATTATCTGATTCCGTTCCACCTGAGGTAAACAGGATTTCTTTTTCCTGTACCTTGAGACATCTTGCTATCGTTTCACGCGCATAGCGAAGATACTTTTCACTCTCTACACCCTTAAAATGCATGCTGGATGGATTACCATAATCCTCACACATGATCTTGGTCATAAGAGCCGCTACCTCCGGCAGACATCTGGTGGTAGCAGAATTGTCTAAATATACTTCCATGTCAACCTCCACCTCAAGTCGCTGCTTTGCGGCTTGAAAGTACATTATTATTATATTAATATTCAAATTCTCGTTTTTTGTTCTGCCATATCATCCCATCTTAACATGAAAAAGGCGTTTTGACCATTATTTCTTCTATCTTTTTGCGAGGTCTCTGCCCTGGCGCTTCATCTGGATACCCCACCGCAACGGCGCTGATAATCTGATCTGTTGTATTAATATACGTTTCCAGTTCCGGATAGGCAAAGCAGGTATTGGCAATCCATAAAGTACCAAGCCCCAGCTCCTGCGCCCTGAGCAGCATATTCTGAATGGATGCCCCAATAGACAGTGCATCACACTGCTCCACAATGCGTCCATCCTCCTTCACAGGAATAAAAGGCGATTTACCATTGGAATTTAACACCACAATAACCACCGGTGCTTCCCTCATAACCCTGACCGTATTCTTAGCATCCGCTATTCCATAACGAAAATCCGGGAACTTCGCTTCCCCTGACTCTTCCCGTTCAATTCCCTTCGCCATTGCATCTGTCAGCTTCTGCTTCCCATCCCCTGTATACACAATATATTTCCACGGCTGCCTGTTCTTCGCCGAAGGCGCCATTCTCGCAGCATCTATAAGCTGTTCTATGTACTCCGTTGGAACCTCTCTATCCTGATATTTACGGATACTCCTTCTATCATAAATTGCATTCTCACTCATGTGCCATATCCTTTCCTATCCAAGCCACAGAATCGTGCAGTTTTCACAATGCATAAACAGGTACTTGAAAAACGTTGGCACTTAGGCGGTATGCAAGCTATGCTTGCAATAGCGCCTTACGTGACCACTACGTTTTTCACGTAGCGGGAGCGGGCCTGTGCTGCATTGTCAAACTGCACGATTCGTCCCTTTCGCATGAATCTTGATATTCCCCAAAAGCAATAACTGCCAGCAGGCTTCACCCCGCTGGCAGAAATGTTCTCTTATACTCTATTGTAGTTGATGAGACATCCTTTCAGGATAATCTGTCTTTCTTCGTCTGTAAGTTCTCCAAGAGTCAGGTCAAATTCCTTCTTCTCTCCCTTACCTACAACATAAGCCTTGATTACAGGAGCTTTCTCCTCTACAGCCTTTCTGATACCAGGAATGAAGAGGTAATCCAGATTCTGGAATGGAAGCTCTCCTTCCTTGATAATAAATGGAAGCATACCCCAGTTGATCAGGTTGGAACGATATCTCTTGGTTGCATACTCATTGGCAATGTTAGCCCAGCCGCCAAGTACCTTCTGACAGCTTGCAGCCTGCTCTCTTGCAGAACCATCACCAGGCTTTACAGCAAAGATGGTGCTGCCGATACCTGTATTCCTGCTGTCTGCATCAGGTGTGATCTCTTTCATTGCCTTCCATGCATTCTCCAATTCAGGGAATGCTTCTAATGGACAACTGTCTGCTTCTCTGGCTTTTTCCGCCTTCTGTACTTCCTTGGCAAGTCCTACGTAATGAGGATCTTTTCTGGAAAGTGTGAACTCTGCCAGTCCCAGAGGATTGGAACGGTAGGAAGAGGTCTCACCGGAAGGGATCAATTCATCTGTTGTTGTAACAGGGTCATGAATCTCAGATACAACTTTAAGAAGAAGATTATCTGTCAAAGCTACCATTGCAGGCCAGTCCTTGATGTTAGGACCAAACTTGATCTCAACGCTCTCATCTGCCACGCCATGAGAATCAAATACACGGTTCTCATAGATCTTCTTATCAAAGAAATATTTATACTTGGTAAAGTCACCATCGAACTCTGTTGCCGGAGTCAGGAAGCCTTTATTCGCTGCTGTTGCTGCGATAGAACGTGCATCCATCAGTGCCACAGATGCGATCTGACCGCTCTGAAGCTTGGAACCTTCTCTGTTCGGGAAGTTTCTTGTTGAATGACGAATGGAAAGGGCATTGTTTGCCGGTGTATCACCAGCACCGAAGCAAGGTCCACAGAATGCAGTCTTGAGGACAGCACCTGTCTCCATCAACTTGGCTGCACAGCCATTTTTGATCAATTCCATATAGATTGGCATGGAAGCAGGATATACACTTAATGTAAATTCATCCGGTCCAATGCTTGCATTTGTCAGGATATCAGCTGCAGCACAGATATTTTCAAATCCACCGCCTGCACAGCCTGCGATAATACCCTGTTCTACATAGAGCTTACCGTCAATGACCTTATCCTTTAATTTGAAATCAACTGCGCCATCCAGGCTTACTAATGCCTTTTTCTCACAATCATCCAGAATATCCATCAGATTAGCGTTCAACTCTTCAATGGTATATGTATTGCTTGGATGGAAAGGCATCGCGATCATAGGTCTGATGGTACTAAGGTCAATCTTAATGCATCCATCATAGTATGCTACTTCGCCAGGATTGAGTTCCTTATAATCCTCACTTCTGCCATGGATATCATAGAAATCCTTAATTGCAGAATCTGTCTTCCAGATAGAGGACAGACATGTAGTCTCTGTCGTCATAACATCAATGCCGATACGGAAATCAGCAGAGAGGTTCTCTATGCCAGGTCCTACAAATTCCATTACTTTATTCTTCACATAACCGTTCTTAAATACAGCACCAATAATAGCCAGCGCAACGTCCTGAGGTCCTACGCCTTTTACAGGGGAGCCTTCCAGATAAACAGCTACAACACCTGGCATATTGATATCATAGGTCTGGTTCAGAAGCTGTTTTACAAGTTCAGGACCACCTTCACCCATTGCCATAGTTCCAAGCGCACCATAACGGGTATGGGAATCAGAGCCAAGAATCATTCTGCCGCCGCCTGCCAGCATTTCTCTGGCGAACTGGTGAATAACTGCCTGATGAGGTGGTACATACATACCGCCATATCTCTTGGCACAGGTAAGTCCGAACATATGATCGTCTTCGTTGATGGTTCCGCCTACTGCACACAGAGAGTTGTGGCAGTTCGTCAATACATAAGGTACAGGGAACTTAGTCAGTCCTGATGCACGTGCGGTCTGAATGATTCCAACAAAAGTAATATCATGAGAAGTCAGCTTGTCAAATTTGATCTTCAGCTTCTCCATATTACCGGATGTATTGTGATCAGCAAGGATTCCATATGCAATTGTCTCCTTTGCTGCTTCCTTCTTGTCCACTTTCTTACCAGTCTTAGCCTCAATGGCAGCTGCCGCTTCACCATTATCTGCTACGAGCTCGGTTCCGTTCAACAGGTATACGCCACCGTCATATAACTCTATCATATCACACTATCCTTTCTGTTGTACGCAGTCCATCACACAGCTGTATGATCCTTGGTACTGTATAAATATACACATTTCTTTTACTATACTATACTTTCACGGTCATTTGCAATGCTTTAGCGTAATAAAATTATATTCATAACCGGGAAGGTCTGACTCCTGTCACTTTATAGAACAGTCTTGAAAAATACAACGGATCGTCAAAGCCACAGGATAGGGCAGCACTCTTGACACTGGCGCCCTTTGACAGCATCTTTCTTGCCTGTGTCACCCGGTAACGAATCAAATATTCACTTGGTGAACAGCCAACTTCCTCTTCAAACAAACGATATAGAGTCGATCTGCTTATGTTCATAAGGCGGCACAGATACGCAATATCAAATTCTTCTCTGTGATATTCTGCCTCAATATAGCTGATGGCATTGCTCAATCTTTTTTCATTTTCTGTAAGAAGATCTCTCTCCCGATTGATATGATCGCTAATACAGCCTGTAATAGACAAAATGCTGCCTATCGCCTCTTTCTCCTGTCTTTTATGAACCAGTTCATATGCCTTGCTAAAATACGGAATGATCTCCTGCTCTTCAATTGCAGGAAAAACCGGCATTTTCATGCCAAGCCCCACTTCCCTTAGCATCTCACTGACACTCTCGCCGCTGAATTCAATCCAGCAATACTCCCATGGCTCCTTCTCATCTGGATAATAATGCACCGTGGTGTATGGGATGATGAGAAAGCTCTGTCCTGTATCTACAGGGTAGTTGTTCCCATTCACAACATAGGTACCTTTTCCCCGGATAATATAATGAATGATATAGCAGTTTCTCATTCCAGGGCCGAAGCTGTGCATATCACTGCAATCCTGTCTGCCTGCCCACAAAAGTTGTAAGCCTGTTACTCCCATGATGGTATCTCCCCCCTACTGTATAGAAAGTGACGAATTATGAACGTTTTGTCCATATATTTGAAACAATACTGCATACCATAATTTTCCTTTAATTACTATACTTAATATAATTCATAGAGTATTAGGTTGCAACAGAAAATGAACAAAAAAGTTATATCATTTTCTGTTTATATTAACTTGGGCGAGTTACAGAATTGCCCTGCTTTCCTAATGCATAAGCAGGCACTTGAAAAACGTTGGCACTTAGCCGGTATGGAAGCACAAGCTTCCAATAGCGCCTTATGTGACCATTACGTTTTTCACGTAGCGAGAGCGTGCCTGTGTTGCATTAGGAAAGCAGGACAATTCGTCCCTCTCCCCCACCCCCAACAGAAAGGAAGAAAAGAAAATGGTAAAACTGACACCCCCTATGGGATGGAACTCCTGGAATACTTTCGGAGAAAAGATCAATGAATCACTCATCAAAGAAACGGCAGACTGCATGGCAGCAAGTGGTCTGAAAGATGCAGGTTATGACTATCTGGTCATTGATGACTGCTGGTCACTCAAGGAACGTGATGCACAGGGCAGATTGGTTGCTGACCCTGCCAAGTTCCCTAACGGCATGAAAGCAGTAGCAGACTATGTACACAGTAAGGGGCTGAAATTCGGCATGTATTCCTGTGCCGGCAATCTCACCTGTGCAGGATACCCTGGAAGCTATGAACACGAATTTACAGATGCAGAGACCTTCGCCTCCTGGGGCGTTGACTTTCTCAAATACGACTACTGCTATCACAGTCCTATCGTTGCCGGCAAATATCTGTACCGCAGAATGGGGCTGGCATTGGAGAACTGCGGCAGAGATATCCTTTTCAGCGCATGCTCCTGGGGGGCTGATGAGACACACGAATGGATGAAGGAAAGCGGTGCCAGCATGTGGCGCTCCACAGGAGACATCTTCGACACCTGGGAATCCGTCAAGGATCTGGTTCATCAACAGGAAAAGCTTCTGCCCTACAATGCTACCGGCTGTTTCAATGACATGGACATGCTGATTGTTGGTATGTATGGACAGGGAAATGTAGGATTGAAAGGATGCAATGACACCCAGTATAAAACCCATTACTCCATCTGGGCACTACTTGGTTCCCCACTGATGATCGGCTGTGATATTCGAAATATGAATGATGCCACCAGAAATATCCTGATGAATCGTGATCTGATTGCCATCAACCAGGATGCCATGTGCCGCCAGGCTGTCAAGCTCAATGGTATCTGGGCAGGCGAAGATATGGTAATGTATGCCAGAAATCTCAGCAATGGAGATATTGCTATTGGACTGTTTAATCTCAGCGAAAATAAAAGCGCTGCCAGATTCAATCTGGACGAACTCGGACTTCCCCAAAGCACCGGTCATACGCTGGAAATGACAGAAGTATGGACAAAGAAAACCTCTACAGTGACCAACGGCACATGGATTCAGGAGTTAGACGCCTATGACTGTGCTGTATACAGAGCAAAGGTCGTGAAAGCATAATGAACGGAACCTGTATGAAATGCGGTAAGCACCTGTCTTTTAACGAGATAGGTGCTTACAAAAAATTTGTCAACCGCGGAAGTACCAGCTATCTTTGCATTTCCTGTCTGGCTAAGAAGCTGGATATTCCCGAAGAAATGATTCATATGAAAATAAAAGACTTTATTGCACAGGGCTGTACGCTATTCATCAACGAAGAGTAAATTCTTTCAGCTTGCCCTGACTTACGGCATACTCATAGAGCTGCTTATTGGCACTGTCATAGACTCCAAATTGCTTCCTTGGGCTGACAACTCTCTGGCAACGGTCTATGGCAGCTTTTGCCTGTGCCATCAGTTCTTCTGATACCGGATAAAAGGCAGGCGAGGTCAATACCTCTGCGGCAAGCGTCCTGGCTGTTGGATAATCCATGTCATTATCATATAGGATTCCCGTTATAAAAGGCATTCCTTTGCGTTGCAGGGCATGATACAGATTCCTTGTATTACCTCCACCGCCAATTACAAACGTCTGCGGCTGTCCACTTGGTGCTTCTAGCTCCACCATTCCCGTTCCTTCTTCATAAGAACCTTTCTGTATGTCGAACAATTCACTGATATAGCCATTGGTAAATACTTCATCAGGAGTACCATATCGTTGCACACAATCCTCTTTTATACACATCACCTTATCAGAAATGCGCTGCGCAAGATCCAGTTCATGTAATGACATAATTACAGTAAGCTTCCTGGTTCTGGTCAGTTTCTGCAAAGTAGTCAGAAATTCCAGCTTGTACTTCACATCCAGATAAGAAGTCGGTTCGTCCAATAACAGAATCTGCGGCTCCTGGCAAATTGCCCTTGCCAGTAAGATGCGTTGTCTCTGTCCATCACTGATCCGGGTAAAATCCTGTTCTGCAAGCTCTGTGACCTGCACCAGCTCCATGGCGTCCTCTACTGCTTTCCAGTCCTCCTTTGACAGAATCCCCAGCCTGCCCGTATAAGGGTAACGTCCTGCTGCCACCACATCCTTACACGTCATGAGCTCTGTCTTTAAACGGTCTGTGAACACGACTGCCATCTTCTGCGATCTGGTATGTCCATCCATCTTCTGCAAAGAGACACCTTCCAGACTTGCCTCCCCCTCAACAGGAATCAGCTGTCCTGCGATGCTTTTCAGTATCGTAGACTTACCCGCACCATTAGGTCCTATCAATGTCAGAATCTCGCCCTGTTCCAGTGCAATTTCCACATTTCGTATCAGTGGCACACCACCATATCCTACTGTCATATGTTTCGTCTGAAAATAATACTGCTTCTCCATCACGCCTGCTCTCCCTTATGCCTTTTTAACATAATCAGAATCACCACAGGGGCGCCAAAAACTGCCGTCACTGTACTGATGCTAAGCTCCGTAGGGGCAAACAGCGTCCTTGCCAGCAGATCACAGAACAGACAAAAGACACTGCCTCCCAAAAAACACGCCGGGATCATAATAATAGGCTTAGCTGTTCCAAACAGATTTTTGACCAGATGTGGTACTGCGATTCCTACAAAAGATACCGGCCCCGCATATGCGGTGATACAGGCTGCAAGCAAGCTGGAAAGTACAACAAGTATCGCCCGAAATCTTTTGATATTGACGCCCATACTCTGTGCATAGGATTCTCCCAGCTGATAAGCACCGATAGGCTTCGCCAGGCAGAAAATAATTACAGTGATTACAAATACCAGAACTGACATGACTGTCACATTATTCCAAGTCATGCCAGAGAAGCTGCCTTTTGACCAGTTATGCAGATTCACAATATCTGCATCATCTGCAAAAGTCACAACAAAATCCGTAACTGCCGTACAGATATAACCTATCATTACACCACCGATGATAAGTGATGACATATTACCAATGCGGTTAGAAATCAGCAGCACAAAGCCCATGGACAGACACGCCCCTATAAATGCCGCCAGAATCAGTGTCACCGAGCTGACAGTAAAAGCATGTCCAAGACAGAAGACCATGACCAGCGCTACCACCAGCTTGGCACCTGATGAAATACCAAGCACAAAAGGTCCTGCTATCGGATTATGGAAAAATGTCTGAAGCAGATACCCTGCCAGCGCCAATGCCCCACCAAGGATTGCTGCTGCCAGCGCCCTTGGAAGACGTATCTCCCATACAATACGTGATGCAGTCTGCGCCGTCTTCTCTCCAAACAGAACTTCAGTTACTTCCTTTACAGAAATATTCACACTGCCGGCACAGATATTCCATGCCAGCAGCACAGCCATCAATATGATCAAACCAAGAAATGCCATACTATATCGAATCTTCCTGCCTGCCTTCATCTTTTCACCTTTCTGAATAAGTACCTAAATATATGTGTAATACCCTGCGGACCGTTTAAAATCATTCGTTCAATTTAAAGAGATATCTGGTATCCGTATTTTGTGACACATCTGTCACAAACGCAGTGTGCATGTCTGCAATCATGGAACCAATTGCCATGGATTCCTGATACATATTCTGTGTCGTACACCACACATTGCCACTTTGTACCGCCTTAAAATCTGCCAGAAGCTGATTCTTAGCCACCAGCTCATCAATAGAAGTAATCTGTCCATCAATGGTACTGTTATAGATCAGACAGTCCACATCTTTTGCCGATGCATAGAATTCTTCCATCTGCATAGTCACCGATGAACTCTTACTCTGTGTGTCTCCCAGCTTATCAAAGATATACTTACCTCCTGCAAGCTCAATCATCTTAGGTACATAGTCATTCGTCTTACGGACATTCACTGCGCCATTGGAGGTCAGATAAAAGAAAGCAACTGTAGGCGCCGTCTGTTCCTCGCCATTCTGCTCCTCATCTGCTAAAACCTGCTCCAACTCTGCAGCCTGTTCCCTGAAAGCAGCATTCGCCTGTTCTTCCTGTCCGGTCAGCACGCCATATAATTTCACCCATTCGCATCGTCCCAGCGGATGTTCCTCATAACTTGCCCTGTCTACCATAACAGGAATACCAAAATTCTCCAGCTTCTCCTTAACTTCAGGAGTATGCATAATCATCATATTTTCAATAACAAAATCACATCCACCAGAAAGAATCAGTTCATAATCAGGCGCATTATATTTACCTGCATATATAATATCGCCCTGTTCCATCAGCTGTGGAATCTCTGGCAGATACCATCCATCCTGCTCTGTTCCCGTAAATCCTATCCTGTCCAGTGCATCAATAGAACGAAACATATCCATAGCCGCCGATGCCACCAGATAAATATTATCTATTGGCTGCTGCACTGTCTTAATATCCTCATCCAGATCTTCCGGTATCTCTTTATCCTCCGGCACAATCAAAAAACGGCTGCCATCTGATATCGTAATCAAATCATAGCCGTCACTATAATAATCTACCGCATACTCCGTAGCATACTCAAAATCCATCCTGCCTTCATAAGCCAGTCCGGCACTGATCTCCTCGTCCACCTGAATCTGCTTCGCCTCCGCAGAATCCCCTCCTGAACTCTTCGTACACCCAACCAACTCTAACATCATAACTACAATTAATACTATGGAAATTCTCTTCTTCACTCTCTCCACCTCTCCTATAATCACTATACCCTTTTCAACTACTATGTACTTAGGTAATTATAAAACATATATCTTAAATTGGATGAATTGCGCTGCTCCAAAACTTATCTCTTCTTCGCAGCCGATAAGCTAAACACTGCTGCGGTCAGTACCACAATTCCAATCAGTAGCATAAACATAGGATCAAAGCCACTCGAACTGGTCTTCTCTGCAACAGCCGTCTCTGAATGGAAAGTCAGCGTATAAGTCACTTCATGAGGTGTGGACATTGCCGTAGTATCAGCAATCACAGTCATCGGCTCGTCCATGCACAATACAGGGATTAAAAAGGTTGAATTACCCACACCCTCTGCCCCATTGACAGGAAGATATTTCTCACCATTTACGATCATATAGTCATAGTTAGAGCTGCTCCAGATGATCGTTGCTGTTGCTTTCTTAGATACTACATTCATCTCTGCCGGAGTTGTAATAGAAGCCCTGCCGCTTCCGCCTTCCAGATCTACACTGATCGTATAATTGCCATCTGCCAGCTCCACATCCTGCTGCTCCACAACAGGAATCTCATCCTCTGCTGCCCAGGCTACCATATTCAGCTGTAATACACCCAGCATAACTGCCATCATAATTGCACATTTTCTTATCTTTTTCATAACTCTCCTCATTTCCATGCACATCTACTGTGCAAATTATTATCACACTGTTATTCCCCCCAGAACTCAATACTATCCTGTGTTCTGATCTTCTAAAATATTATACTCATATCGTTTCCTTTTCGCAATAAATTTACACGCGAATTTATCAGCGCATAAACATACTCAATAAAAAAGGTCTTACCCGGCTAATTTTCATTAGACAGGTAGGACCTTTCCAGTCTCAATTATTACTCAATATCTACATGGTCGAGATGCCAGATATCATCTACATATTCCTGAATGGTTCTGTCGGATGTAAACTTACCAACATGTGCTGTATTGAGCAGTGCGCTCTTTGCCCAGCCCTGTGTATTACGGTAAGCCTTTTCCACCTTCTTCTGTGCTTCTGCATAAGAGCGGAAATCCTTCAGAATGAAATAGCGGTCTGCCTTATCTGTACTCTGGGTATTCAGCAGTGAGTTGTACAATGTTCTGAATAACTCTCTGTCCCCCTTGGAGTAGGTGCCATCTACCAACTGGTCTACTACCTTGCGGATATCCTGGTCAGAATTGTAGATATCCATAGGATTATAGCCACCATTGTTCTCATAACGAATGACTTCATCAGAGCTAAGACCGAAGATAAATGCATTCTCTGCTCCTACTTCTTCTACGATTTCTACGTTTGCACCATCCATTGTACCAAGTGTCAGTGCACCATTTAACATGAACTTCATGTTACCTGTACCGCTGGCTTCCTTGCTGGCTGTAGAGATCTGTTCAGATACATCTGCTGCCGCAAAGATGATCTCTGCGTTGGATACACGATAGTTCTCGATAAATACAACCTTAATCTTCCCCTTAATGGAAGCATCGTTGTTGATCACATCCGCCACGGAATTAATCAGCTTGATTGTCAGCTTTGCATTCATATAGCCTGCTGCTGCCTTGGCACCAAAAATAAATGTTCTTGGATAGAAATCCATGTTTGGATTCGCCTTTAACTGGTTGTATAAATACATAACATGCAGAATATTCAGTAACTGACGCTTATATTCATGCAGTCTCTTAACCTGTACGTCAAAGATGGAATTCGGATCTACATCAATGCCGTTGTGTAACTTGATGTACTTAGCCAGACGAACCTTGTTCTGGTATTTGATATTCATGAACTCCTTGAGAGCCTTAGGATCATCTGCATATTTTGCAATGCCTGCGATCTGTGGAAGGTCTGTGATCCATCCATCTCCTACCTTGGAAGTTACCCAATCTGACAATAATGGATTTGCATGGAGAAGGAATCTTCTTTGTGTAATACCGTTTGTCTTATTATTGAATTTCCATGGATACATTTCATAGAAATCCTTCAGCTCCTGATTCTTCAGAATCTCTGTATGCAGCTTGGCTACACCATTGACAGAATAACCTGCAACAATTGCCAGATGCGCCATCTTAACCTGACCGTCTGCAATAATTGCCATCTTGGCAATCTTATTTATATCAGAAGGATACTTGTTTGCCACTTCGATGACAAATCTTCTGTTGATTTCTTCAATGATCTGATAAATACGTGGTAAAAGCTTGGAGAACAGGTCAATTGGCCATTTTTCAAGAGCTTCTGCCATAATGGTATGATTGGTATAAGCACAGGTCTTTGTTGCGATCTCCCATGCTTCATCCCATTCAAGGTGGTAATCATCCAACAGAATACGCATCAATTCTGCTACTGCAACAGTAGGATGTGTATCGTTTAACTGGAATGTAACCTTCTCGTAGAACTTATGGATATCATCATGTTTGGACATATATTTCTCTACTGCTGTCTGTACAGATGCAGAGATAAAGAAATACTGCTGTTTCAGACGAAGCTCCTTACCTGCATAATGATTGTCATTCGGGTAAAGGACTTCTACAATATTCTTAGCCAGGTTGTTCTGCTCTACTGCCTTCTGGTAATCACCTTTATCAAAGGAATCCAGACTGAAGCAGTCCATAGGCTGTGCATCCCAGATTCTAAGAGTATTCACTACATCATTGCCATAACCTACGATAGGCAAGTCATAAGGGACAGCCTTAACTGACTGATAGTCTTCCTGATAGAAATAAAGTCTGCCATTCTCTTCTCTTGTGCATACATGTCCGCCAAACTTGATAATCTTGGTGTATTCAGGTCTTCTCAGTTCAAATGGGTTGCCATCACGAAGCCAGTCATCCGGTGCTTCGATCTGATAACCGTCACGAATCTCCTGCTTGAACATACCATAATGATAACGGATACCACAGCCATATGCTGCATAGCCAAGTGTTGCCAGAGAGTCAAGGAAGCAGGCTGCCAGTCTGCCAAGCCCTCCGTTGCCAAGCGCTGCATCCGGCTCCTGATCTTCAATTACATTGATATCCAGTCCCAGCTCTTCAAGAGCTTCTGAAAATTCCTTATATGCCATAAGATTGATCATATTATTGCCAAGCGCACGTCCCATCAGGAACTCCATGGACATATAATATACAATCTTTGGATCTTTCTTCTCATAATTTTCCTGAGTCTTAATCCAGTTATCCACGATCATATCCTTGACAGCATAAGATACTGCCTGGAATATCTGCTGGTCTGTGGCTTCCTCTAATGTCTTTCTGTATAGGGTCTTTACATTATATAATACACTTCTTTTAAATAACTCCTTATCAATGACCGGTTTCTTGGGCATGATATTACCTCCTGTTTAATACACTGTCAGTTTGTATTGTCTGTAAAATCTACGTATTATTCTACTATTATACACTTCTGTCTGCTATTTTTAAATAATTATTTGCTACAAAAAAGAATTTTTATCCTCTTCTTTATCATATAAATTCCCTAAAATATTTCAGTTCTATACTTCCTGCATGGAAATTTGAGTATTTTTACAATTGTCCAACTGTTGCACCGGGTTGCTCTCCACATTGTATGGAGCTTCATAGTGTACACGGCCAGTTACAACCAGATTCTCTGCATATCTGCCATACACTGCAGGTATTGTATGTTCATACACATTCTTTTCCGAAGGCTGCTCATCAAAATATCCGCTTGGCTGTGTACCCTGATGGCACATGGTAATATTCAGGTCGGTCAGCTGCACATTCTCTATTACCGCATCTTTTTCTCCTGCGGCGAAGATACTGGATTCTGCTTTCATATAAATATGGTCAAACGTAATATTACGGATTTTACCAGGATTATGATGTTCTCCATTACGATAGGTCGCATTGAGGAAAATGGGTTCTCCATTGCCCCACCACATTCTGGTTCTATGCTCTCCGATACCGTCTGCATATTTCAGGACATTGCCTGTCACATGATGAATGTGAACGTCCTCTATAGTCGCACCATCTCTCACCCAGATACCTACACCTCTGGAACAGTCCTTTATCACACAGTCGCTCAGGATTACATTTCTGATATCTCCATGTGTCTCTGTTCCGATCTTGAGTGCAGAGTCATGAGAATACAGAATACAGTTACTGATGACAATATTTTCACTTGCTCCATACCTCTGTGTCATGGGCTTCGTTGTCTTGATTACAATGGCATCATCCCCTGTCTTTACCAGACATCCTGTAATCAGAACATCCTTACAGCAGTCAGGATCAATACCATCATTATTTGCACCTCTGACGTCATTGAGTATCTTAATATCCTGCACTCTCACATGATGACAGCCAGCCATATGCAACGTCCAGAATGCCGCATCCTGAATCGTAATGTCCCGGACTGTCAGATTGGTGACATCCTCCAGAAATGTCGTTCTTGGTCTGAATGCTGTCACACTAAGAGGACACTCATGTGCGCCTCCATCCACATCATCATCTATGAATACCTTATCACCCTGTCCGTAGATAACGCCCTCACCGGATATGGTGATATTTTCCTCATGGCATGCAAAAAGGAAACAGCCGCCATCCCAGCCGGTACATGCATTGTCATCCTCAAAGAGCTTGGCAAAATCCATAATATCCTCCTGGTTCAAACTGCTGATCAGGACTGCCCCCTTCTCCAGATGGAAGTCTATGTTGCTCTTTAAAACAAGGGTTCCACTCAGATATTTACCCTGTGGAATCACCACACGCCCACCCTCTGCGGATGCCTCATCTATTGCCTGCTGAATCGCAGCAGCATTATTTGTTACCCCATCGGCTATTGCGCCGTAATCCAATATATTATACTGTTTCATCACTATCCTCCACTCCCATGGAAAAAACCTCCGGCAGAAGCAGGAAGTTGTCTTTTCCTGATAAAGTATGGTCAAAATGGCTCTCCGGATCTGCAGCCAGCCAATCCTTGATCACTTTAGACTCTTCTGTGGATTCTTTCTTAATATGTGTAAATTCCTTTGGTTCCTCAAAATAAGAAAATAAAATATTTTCATGAAGCGCAATGAACTGATATCTGTCACCTTCTAACAGTCCCTCATCTACCAGCGCCTTATGATAATAGGTATAGGAGAAAAGCTTATCCTCTAATAAATAAGCAATTCTGCCTCTTCTCGTCTTATGCCCTTTCCTTGCCCAATATGCCTCATCTGTTGGAATATCATGATAAAAAATCTCATACATCCTGGTCCAGTATTCGGGTCCATCCTTCTGAGGCCATGGCAAAAGCAGCTTTGATAACTCTGGAAAAAGCGCAGCCGGTTCCAAATCCTTCTCCAATGCCTCCATGTACAAAAAGAGCATATTTTCATGCTGATACATGGCTACAGTCAGACAGCGATGCTCTGTAACCGCCTCGCTTACCCTCTCTTTATCCCGGGCAATTGCTGACTTTATAGCTGCTTCCATGTCTTCCTCTAAGCCAGCTTTATCCAGACAGGCCCTGTAGTTTCTGCGTATGATCATAGCTTATCCCCCCTCTTTGTCATCCGATATCTTTGCCTCTATCAGTTTTTCTAGTTTACTTTTACTTCTCCTGCAAGTACCTTCTTATAATCTTCATAGTTCTTGGCAAGTAATGTCGGTGTATCCAGTCCATAAGGACATTTGCTCTTACACTGGTTACAATGCAGGCAATTCTCAATCTTCTTCATCTTCCCCTGTACTTCTTCTGTAAGCTGCAGCTCCGATGGAGAACGGCGAAGCAGCAGTGACATACGCGCACAGTTATTGATCTCGATTCCTACAGGACATGGCATACAGTAACCGCAGCCACGGCAGAAGTCACCACTTAACTGCTCTCTGTCATGGTCAATGACTGCCTGTAACTCTTCATTCATAACAGGTGGATTGTCAATATAGGAGATGAACTCATCCAGTTCGGATTCTTTCTGTACACCCCAGATAGGAAGTACGTTGTCATACTGCGCTTCAAAAGCATACGCAGCTGCAGAATTGGTAATCAGTCCGCCAGACAAAGCTTTCATTGCAATAAATCCCATATTCGCTTTCTTACATGCCTCGACCAGTTCTATGTCCTTTTCCGTTGCCAGATAGCAGAATGGGAACTGTAAAGTCTCGTAAAGCCCTGATTCTATTGCTTCTCTGGCTACTGTAAGACGATGGTTCGTAATGCCGATATGACGGATTTTTCCCTGTGCTTTCGCTTCCAGCATTGCCTCATACAGCCCGGAACCATCTCCTGGCTTTGGACAGACCGCAGGATTATGGAACTGATACAGGTCAATATAATCTGTCTTGAGATTGGTCAGGGAAGTCTGTAACTGGCTCCAGAATTCTTCGGGTGTAGATGCTGCTGTCTTGGTCGCAATATACACCTTTTCCCTCATCCCCTCAAAGGCAACGCCAAGCTTCTCCTCGCTGTCTGTATAGAATCTTGCAGTATCAAAGAAAGTGATACCTGCATCATATGCCTTTCTTGCCAGCGCTGCCGCATCCTCTGTGCTGATTCTCTGGATTGGCAATGCACCGAATCCATTCTTGTTCACTGTAATTCCTGTGCTTCCTAATGTAACTGTCTCCATAGCTCTACCGTACCTTTCTCTTTTATCCGATTAATCTATAATAGCTGCTTGGTTTTCTGGAATAATCGTAGCACTTCTCATCCAGCTTCTCCACACGCCCTGTATCAATGAATTTCTTTTTAAAAGACCGTCTGAAATTCGCCACGTCAAGCTCTGTCCCTGTTACCACCTCATGAATGATCTGCAGCTCATAAATGGAGAACTTCTCCTTATTTCGCAGTAATTCCAGTGCAAGATCCGTATAAGTCACCTTACTCTGTAAGCGTTCCAGACCTTTTGCAATGATATCCTTATGGTCAAAAGCAAGGTCAGCCTCCGTCAGTGTCAGATTCCTGCCTATCGCATGCAGAATCACTCCCTGGGCAGTCCTTTCTATCTCAAACATACAGGCATCCTGGGCATCATCCCCCGGTGTGTATTGTAATGTGTCAGCCGGAACCAGTGCCATATATGCCACGGAAATGACCCGTGTTCTTTTATCTCGGTGTACATCGCCAAATGTATACAATTGCTCCAGATATATATGATCCAGACTGGTCTCTTCTTTCAATTCCCTGGCTGCAGCATCCTCCAATGACTCATCCATCTCCACGAATCCACCCGGTATTGCCCATTTGCCCCGCTCCGGATGCCCTCCTCTCTTGATCAGGATCATAGCAAGACGCTGATTGCGGGTTATCGTAAAAATCAGCATATCCACAGTGACGGAAGGGCGCTCATAATCAGATGGCTTATACTGCGCCAGATATTCTTCTTCCGTCATGGATTCCATATCTTTCAGATTACACTGTGTCATTCTCTTCCTGCCTTTCTGTTTCATTACATATCTACTTAGAGCCACACATATTGTATGGCTCTAAACATTTTATAACTATTCAGGCTCTCGAATCATTAAGCAGGCTCATCTTCATATCATAGTAATCAGGTGTCATGTCCATATAGTGTTTATGTGGATTGACAAAACGCTGCTCTTCTTCCCATATTTCCTCATCCAGCTGCTTCTTGACATAAGCACGGATTTCATTAAGTGTCGGGAGCTTATATACTAATTTACCATTTTCAAATATCTTTTCCTGTAAAGGTCTCACTGTACAATGTGTGAATTTCAGATTTCTCCATGGCATATCCGGGTCTACGAAACGGAACTCCTGTGACATGTCTATGGTTTCATCTGCCTTGGCAATCAGATCCGCCTTGGCTTTACCATTCTGATCGTATACACGGTATACTTTCTTCAGACCGGGATTGGTAATCTTCTCAACAGAACCGGATACCTTGATTCGGGGAGCAAATCCACCATTTTCCTCCACAGCTGCAATCTTATACACAGCACCAAGCAGAGATATACTATCCTCAGAATAATCACTGGAAGCACCTGTGATCAGACGCTCGCCTACACCATAACCATCGATTCTTGCCTTTTGCATGTTCAGAGAAGAAATCGTATGCTCATCCAAGCTGTTGGACACGATGATCTTACAATCTGTCAGCCCTGCATCGTCCAGCATCTTTCTGACCTTGATAGACTGATATGCAAGGTCTCCGCTGTCAATACGGATACCCTTGAGACGTTTGCCCATGGGTTCCAGGACTTCCCTTGCCACACGGATTGCATTTGGTATACCTGACTTAATCGTATCATAAGTATCTACCAGTAATACGGTATTATCAGGATAATTCTCTGCATAATGCTTGAATGCCTCGTATTCGTCTTTGTAATACATAACCCAGCTGTGAGCCATGGTTCCGCTGACAGGAATGCCAAACATCTGACCGGCAAGAACAGTAGCTGTGCCTGCTGCACCACCAATATAGGAAGCTCTAGCCCCATATACTGCTGCATCCATGTTATGCGCACGTCTGGCTCCGAAGTCTGACACTGCTTTACCCTCTGCTGCTTTTACAATTCTGGCTGTCTTGGTTGCTACTAATGACTGATGATTTACTTCTGCAAGAATAGCAGTCTCTACGATCTGCGCATCAATCAATGGTGCTACCACGGTCAGGATAGGCTCATTTGGATACATAATCGTTCCCTCTGGAAAAGCATATACATCACCGCTGAACTTAAAATCTCTCAGGTATTGTAAGAAATCCTCTGTAAATGTATTTAAAGAACGAAGATACTCTACGTCCTCATCCGAAAAATGCAGGTCTTCAATATATTCTACAATCTGTTCCAGACCGGCAAAAATAGCAAAGCCGCCTCTGTCCGGGTTCTTTCTGTAAAAGACATCAAATGCCACTCTGGCTGTCTTATCTCCGTCGTTAAAATATCCATTTGCCATGGTAAGCTCATACAGATCCATTACCATTGTCAGATTTCGTTTACTTGACTGCTTCATAACTTGTCCTCTTTTCTCATTTATATCACATATATCACATGCTCTGCATTGGTTGCTTTTCTGTATAATAGTCTTTCTGACCATTGTTGTCAAGTGCTTTTGTATAAAAAAATCCAGAGCCAATCAGCCGGCTCTGGACAATTCTCATATTTACATTACTTTTTTCAGATAAGAAGATGAGGCATACAGCTCTACACCATTGAGCAATACCTTGGACCAGCCATTATTTCCAACGCCGGTTCGAAAGATCATGTCTCCACTGTGAATCGTTACAACAATTGTATCATTGCTTGCTGTACTTGGTACAGTTCTCAGATTCAGATTCTCACTGCTTGGTGTGACTACCTCATATACTTCTGTATACTGCACATTTGCTGCTGCACTGGCATCCACCTGGACCGCACCGGAGGCATCCTTGGCAGCTGCCACTTCTGTATATGCAAAATATGCAATATTCATATCTACCAGACCGCCCACACCTGCAATCGCAGCCTTGGCTGTGTACTGCCACATGGAATGGATTCCTGTATAGGTGCATGCCGGAGTCTGTGGGAAAGGCAGTTCAGGATACCAGGATACCCATACCTTATACTTACTTGCCAGCACATCCATGTTCCAGTCCCTGCTTCCTTCCATCTCATTTTTGGAAGCATAGAACATAGGTGTATAACCTCTCTGTGCAATCACATCCAGAAATCCTACAGCCAGTGCTGTCCTGACATCCTTACCCAATGCATACTGTCTGCTTGTGCTGTTGCGGAAGCCCTCACAGTCATAAGCCACCGGATAAGTGATTTGATATTTATCCAGGATATTGGCTGTGAATTCTGCTTCTTCTACTGCTTCCTGTGCATTTACAGCGGAAGAGAAGAAATAAGCACCTACCTTGATTCCTGCCTTAGTCGCTTCCTGTAAATTGTATCTCGCATATGGATCTTCATTTAATACGCCGGTATTCTGTGTACGGTATCCCACACGGATCATAGCAAACTGTACCCCGGAAGCCGCTACCTGCGCCCAGTCGATCTGTCCCTGATAACGTGATACATCAATACCAAGACTTGGCTGGACAACCTCCGCTGCATGCACCCTGACCGGCTGGCATAATGCAGCCAGTGTAATCATTGCAGCCATACACAACGCCTGTACTTTTATGAACCATTCGTGTTTCCTATTCATTCGTTTACCTCTCATTTCTCTTTTTATACAGTTTCTTTTTTGTCAGCTTTTTATTATACGCCTTAATCTGCATTTGGTAAAGGTTTAATGCCTTTTCCTGCTTTCAAAATAAATGAATCGGTCTATTGAATCCAGTATATCTGCAAATTCTTCCCTTGGTGCCAGTTCAACATATCGTGTGAGTAATTCATTCTCCTGTTCCCTATATCTTCCGTAATAAATATCATACAGATTGTGTCCCCGCATATAGATCCTGATTTCTTCCATATGCTCCTTCACATCTTCAACGGTTTCAATATTCCTGCCTATCACCGCCTGTAAATGTCTGCCACTTTTGATCTTATACAGATATTCCTTCCATTTCTCCAGGAATATTTCATAAAAAGCTTCCACACTTGGAATCACTCCCAATTGATACATAATTTCAGGATTCAGGAAATAATTCTCAAAAGAATAATAATGCAGGATCAATACATTCTTTGGCGTAACTCTCGGTAATCTGTCTGCATCTCTTGCTCCCTGTTCCTCATAATAACGACACAGCTGTCGTTTTAGCTGGTCAGGGTCTTTTCCATCACCATCACGGATCATCAGGAACTGATCCTTAATATAGATCTGATTCATATATTTCAGGTTGGCATAGGTCTTGATATTCGTACAGCTGTTGGTCGTAATGATCGCCACTCTCGACAGTCTGCCATTTTCATCATACATTTCCGAATAGAAGCGGCGAAGCAACAAAGGAAGCCTGCTCTTGTCCTGCTTGCCTTCTACGATAAATACAAAATTCACATTCATCAGGTCATTTGCTGTATATCCAAGATTATCTAAAATGACACTTATGTCAGTTTTGCTTCTTGCTTCCGGATATCCATTTTCATCCAGTACCATCTGGCGAATCTGTCTGGTGTTAAAATTAGGCAATAGATTAGGAGAGTGCGTAGAGAAGATAACCTGGTGTTTCTTGGACAGCCGGTACAGGATATCTCCTGATGTCTTTTGCAGCGTCGGATGCAGGAAAATCTCAGGGTCTTCGATCATGATGATGCTGGGACTTCGTGACTCATCTTCTGTATATGTTTCTAACAAGGATAACATATAGATGCTCCGCATTCCCTTTCCCATCCGCTCAACAGGCCGCGTAATCTGCCCTGACGGCTGGTATAGCTCCGTAGTTACCGTCAGCATACCATCTGTATTGCGGTTCATGGAATAGAGTATCTGGTCCTGCCCGCCGTTCCTTCTGAAATGCTCGTTCACCTTGGTAGCAAATTCATCCAGATTCAGGCGGTACAGCTTGTAATCCAGTAATCTCATCGTCTCAAAAGCCGTCAATTCCTGCGGCGTCTTCCGGTTCAGCAGACCAATACAGGAGAAACAGTGGTTGCACTTCTTTGCCTGATTAAACAGACAGCAGTTATCACGTATTTTCTTTAATTGCTCATCCTCCTGCAAGAGAAGCATATCCTTCTGGAACTGTCCAAGGTTTCTCTCCGCATCCACATAATATATCTTTGGAAAAATCTCCCTGATATAGCGATTGTTCTTGTGGAATCCGTCATCATAACGCACCTTGCCATCCCTGTTCGCTATGAAGGTAAAGATAAGTGAGCCATCCTTATAAGAAGGCAGCTTCCTGCAAAAGTCATCCATCCACGCATCCATTCTTCGATATCTGCTGATTTTGCCATTTCTCTGCATCTGCGTAAAATCATCTTCCTCATAGGAAATCTCTACCTCGATTTCGATATTGGAGCCTGACTCATCGAAATCCTCCTGCTGTATCTGATAGCCGCCTCCCACAGCACGGATTGCATCCAATACTGTCGTTTTCCCCGTATTATTCTGCCCCACCAGAATCAATGCGTTTTCGATATCCTCCAATACGACTTTCCTGATTGATTTAAAATGACTGATTCCCAATCTCACGATTCTCATGATGCCCTCACCTCCTGCTGACATACTCTTCTTTTATTCTAGCAGTGCCTATTTTAAACTGCAATAAAAATACAAAATGGAGTTTAAAATTGTCTGTTTATATGGTATAATGTTTGTAATTATAAGTTTATTTATTCGACATTAAACATGAAAGGGGTACTTATATATGTTTCAATTTACAGATGACTGCCTGATAGGCATTAATTCATTAGATGATGACCATCGTTACCTGTTTGAACTGATTAACCGTGTGCTGGAGCTTCTCAAAGAAGAACCGACTGCGGAACGCCAGACACAGGTAAATGCCATCCTTGACAAACTGACCGCCTATGCGGACCATCATTTCATCAAAGAAGAAGAATATATGGAGCAGATCCGTGACCCGGAGCTTCTCAAACAACGTGCACAGCATGAGTTCTTCCGTCAGAAATTAGCTGAAATACAGCGTTCTGCCCAGATTGCCGGTCCCGACCAGACGCAGACCCTTACGGAGCTTATGAATTTCCTTGCCAAATGGCTCTACGGCCATATTCTTAGCAGCGATATCATGATTGGTAAGCTGCCCGCTACCGATGACTGGATGCTCCGCGACAATCCATGTGAATTTACAGATGAATTCCGTACCGGAATTGATTTCATTGACAACGAGCATCAGGAGCTGTTCCGTATTATCGAGCGTGCCAACAATCTGGTAAAAGCACTGGTCAGCGACAGCTACGACGATATCATGAGCATACTGGGGGAATTAGAGGATTATACGAAGTTCCATTTTTCTGAAGAAGAAGAATATATGGAGAGCATCCATTATGAAGGGCTGGAAGCCCAGAAGCGTGCCCATGCTGCTTTCATTGACCGTCTGGAGCAGGTTGATCCGGATGAGATTGATGCCAATCCCCAGGAATACCTGAATGAGCTTCTCGAATTTCTGTTAAACTGGCTGATTAATCATATCCTGTACACTGATAAGAAGATACCTGATGTGACAAAGTAAAAATTTAACTCCCCCATCAGCCAACACTGGCGGGGGAGTCTTTTTAATTTTGTCAGTTATTGAACAAATCATCCCCAAGGATAAGATTTTGTACGATTCCTGAATACTTACTCTGTTTATATCCATTTCCACAGATCAAGGTTATGTGGATAGCCTCTTTTGCACCAGTCTCTTTCTGAAACTGTACCATTCTATTCTGAATCTTTTCATACTCATCAGCATCCAGCGAATACTCTTTGTTTGTATACTTCATTTCACAGAGGTTAATTACACCGTCTTTTCTACTGATAATTAAATCAATCTGAGCTCCCTTTTCAGCTTTAGTGCTTCTCCATGCAAATTCATTTGTTTCGATTCCACTAATTCCAAGAGAAGTTTTTATCTGGTCAATATGATTCAGGCATACAATTTCAAAAGAATTTCCTCTCCATGAATTATACCCCGGCGAATTAATATACTCGTTCCATGAATCAAACTTTTTATTCTGTATAAATCGAATACTAAACAAGGTAAACGGATCTATCAGTTGATAAAATGACTCACTTTCTCCTTTTGAGAAATCGCTAAATCTCCGGATAAAACCACACTCTTCCAACTCACGCAGATCCTTAGTCAATATGGAACCTCCACCAATTTCTTTTTCTTTTGAAAGTTCTGACCTTGTCATGCCATCTTTATTCCTTGCCAGGGCTTCAAGTATCGCCATGTGCTTCTCCGGTTTATCATATAGCGAATGAAAAAGATTGTAATATTCATTATGAAGATATCCATATTCCTTAAAACACAATTCATTGATATTCTGTGCAAGGCTGAGACGTTGATCCAAAAGGTTGAGATAATGTGGTATACCGCCAAAAACCATATAACTTTCAATCATCTGATTTCTGGGCATGACTATATCATTGAATTCAAACAGCTTCTCACATTCTGCCAGTGAAAACGGTGCAAGGTGGATGCGTCTTGTCACCCTGTTATGAAACCCCTTTTTATCAGTAAGAAGATTCGTAATGATCCATGATGTTGCAGAACCACAGGCAATCAGTACCAGATCCTCCTGTGCCGATGCCCAACTGTTCCAAAAGTAATCAAGCGCACTTTTAAAATCAGACTTTGCCGTGTCCATCCATGGAAGCTCATCAAGGAATATTACCCTTTTGTTATTTACAGGTTCACGATACACTTTATCGCCCTCAAGAAGCTTCCGCAAACGTGTGAATGCATCAAACCAGTCTTTAGGAATGCTTTTATCTTCGTCTCCATATTCATTTAAACTGGCTTGAAAACCCCGAAGCTGTCCTCTCATCTTCTCATCAGTAAGACCTGTCGCATAAAAAGAAAACTGTTTATTGAAGTATTCACGGACCAGATAGGTCTTTCCTACCCTTCTTCTTCCGTAAACGGCAACAAATTCTGGTCTTTTTGACATAAGACACTGCATCAGGCTATCTTTTTCTCTTTTTCTACCGATAATCTTCATAATTGCGCCTTTCTATCATAAATCGCCAAATATAGTTTAAAGTATGTTGTTTTGGCGGTTTATATATCATATTTTTATTATATATCGCCAGATTTTATTTTCAAGTAATGATGCAAAGACAAATTATTCTGAAAGGGCATTATAGATATGTTAGTGCAATAGCCCTTAATTATTATATGACTCCATTTTAATAAGAATCAGTTCTTGACCAAGGACTTAAAAGATATTTTTATAAATGTAACTTAATTTAGGTTACATTTGTAAATTATTACCGACATATAGAATTAACAAGGCTCTCAAACTGTGCAGACGTATTTTCAACAGATACTGTGGTTTGACTCCTATCTGAATTAACAAGGCTCTCAAACTTGTGATTCATCATAATCAGCGGCCATAAGTTTGACTCCTATCTGAATTAACAAGGCTCTCAAACAAAAGATTTATCTTGATTTTCGATAGTGGAGTTTGACTCCTATCTGAATTAACAAGGCTCTCAAACAGGGTAGAAATACTGTTCGTTTCCCTCATCGTTTGACTCCTATCTGAATTAACAAGGCTCTCAAACATATACTATTCCTTACAAGACCATAGAGGTGTTTGACTCCTATCTGAATTAACAAGGCTCTCAAACAAAGTAGCATATTATTTCCCTCCATATAAGTTTGACTCCTATCTGAATTAACAAGGCTCTCAAACACATCACAATCACCAATATAGAGCTTCTTGGTTTGACTCCTATCTGAATTAACAAGGCTCTCAAACTGTCTCCTGTTGGTTTTGATACTATAGATAGTTTGACTCCTATCTGAATTAACAAGGCTCTCAAACTAGTGAGGGGCATGACAAATTAACTATAGGGTTTGACTCCTATCTGAATTAACAAGGCTCTCAAACTACTGTCTGTATCTGCATACTTAAAACCTCGTTTGACTCCTATCTGAATTAACAAGGCTCTCAAACTCCGCAACTTTCTGCACTGCCGGGTGTGCGGTTTGACTCCTATCTGAATTAACAAGGCTCTCAAACAAACGAATTTGCAATTATATAAAAGCCGATGTTTGACTCCTATCTGAATTAACAAGGCTCTCAAACAATGCGTTCCAGTTGCTTCTTAAAGGCGGTGTTTGACTCCTATCTGAATTAACAAGGCTCTCAAACTAATCTTACATAACTCGACATTGCAGATGAGTTTGACTCCTATCTGAATTAACAAGGCTCTCAAACCATTGTGTTCTGCAATGCGCAAGTGTTAGTGTTTGACTCCTATCTGAATTAACAAGGCTCTCAAACTTCTCAAGATAGCTGTATACAGTCTCATTGTTTGACTCCTATCTGAATTAACAAGGCTCTCAAACACAGTTAGTGATTTGATAAAAATTCTTGATGTTTGACTCCTATCTGAATTAACAAGGCTCTCAAACACGACAAATCAGATAATACGTTTCCCTTTGTTTGACTCCTATCTGAATTAACAAGGCTCTCAAACGATTGGTGTCCTTATTATGAATACGTAGAAGTTTGACTCCTATCTGAATTAACAAGGCTCTCAAACAAGAGCGCCAGCAACACAGGTGCGCCTTTCGTTTGACTCCTATCTGAATTAACAAGGCTCTCAAACCTCAAATTACATGAGATTATCACCGAGCCATCACATTTTGCGAAATGCTGTTAATTATTTTCCGACTCTATCAAACACAAATCTTGATCAATTATAACATACTTTTCTGCTTCGATGATATATTTCTTTTGTCCTTCCAAGTCTATTAAAAATATTTTTTCATAGAAACAGAACTCATACAGTTGTTGTATTTGTTCTTGCGTAAAGAAGTACTTTAGATTAAGTGTTACAAAAATTCTAATCCCACAGACAGAACTATACGCCCGTAAATAATCTATCAAAATTTCCAATGGATCTACGTCTTCTGTCAACATTTTCACATCATATGCCTTTAATAACGCCGTTACATCTAATCCAACATCTATATCCAAATGGTACGGAACACTACTTAGTACCTTTTCAAGAAATGATATTATCTGCGTATTTATTTCTGTATATTTCTCATACATATCTGCCTTGACTATATCCGAAATTTCTTTATATAACTTTGTAATTATCCTTTTTTCATTACAATTTACGGTTAGTGGATTATCAATGAATATTACATTTTTAGTTAGCGGAAGTACGGTATCCCCATCGGAAAGTAATAAATCTCCTTCCTTCCCATCAATCTGCTCTAGCAGTTCATGAAGAAAGTCAGAAAAAGCATATGGATTTTCTATTACGAGTACGTTTACCTGATTTTCAATCAGTTGTAACTCAATTCCATATTTTGCATAAATTAATTTCATAGTATGACCAACCTTTCATCAGAAGTAAGAACATCCCCTGTTCTTTCTCCTACAATGAAATCCATCTTATTATATTGTTTTTCTGTTACACGTAATACCTGTACCACTCCTTCATGCGGCTTATTTTTCTTAATATTTTCAACCACAGCATCTGCAACAGAGCTATTCTGAGCCAATTTACAATATACCGATTCCTGAACCATCATAAATCCAGATTTAATCAAGTATTTTCGGAAGGTTCTATAATCTCTTCTATTTGACTCTGTTAGTACCGGCAAATCAAAAAACACCACTATTCTCATATATCTATAACTCATACTGGTAAAACCTTATTTCGGAAATATCCTCATCATTAATAGCGTCAAATACACTTTTACAGTAAATTTTTATTGCATTATTTACATATTCTTTTCTTCCATTGATCGTGACCTCTTCCTGTAGTATTTTCAAAACCTCCATTTTTTCTTCATGTTCAAATTTCGATGGATTCATTTGCTTCACCTTATAATCTACAATCGGTCTGAACGGTTCCATTAGATCAGATGCTAAGTTGAATGGATTAAACATATTATCATGAAATAAGCCCAATTGTGTCAGATATCCATTGGCAACGACACAGCGGTTAAAGGATGATAAAAGTAATGAATAACCATAGTTTAATGCTGCATTCAGGCTATTCTCTGCTGTTCTTGTGAAATCCATTCCAAATAATGCATTGAAATATACCTTGGCAGCATGCCCCTCCCTGTTGGTTGCATCATCAAACTGTATCTCGCCAATATACCCATACAACATTTCTGACTCAGGCAATTTCCAATATGCTAAATGTCCTGCCTGCTTACGTATTTTTTCCGTGACGATCTCCGTCCATACAGCTTTCTGTACATTTGATTTCCATGCAATTTGTGTCCGTATCTTAGCACTGGTATCATGTGCACCATAGTAACTGACAAGTTCTGATGAGGGATTACGCTTCTCATCACAGAAAATTACTTTAATTTTCTTTTTAGAAAGTTCACTTAATAGAGCTGCCGTCAAAGAAACAGCAGTTGATTCTATTATGAGAATTTCCATTTCACTTAGATGTATTTTCACTGTGTCCATCCTGCGAACTACCATATATCCCATTTGATAGTCAAGTTTCGCATTGCCGGATATAACTACTGTTCTCCAACTCATATTTCTCCTCGTATATTCACTATGATTACAATGATAAAATGCTCTCTTTTTTCTCATATAATCCAGTAATCGACTGTTCAACCAAAAATACTTTATCTATTTCTTTTATATTTTTGTTAATCTGCATTATTCCTGTACGTGCAGCCCCACCTATCAATGTTAAATCTGCCACAACCGTTCCTATTTGCGTTAATTTCAAAATTTCATGCAGAACTTTGCACTGTTTTTTTATTTCAAGGGAGCAAAATTCTTCTCGTTTCTTTTTCAATTTATCTCCATACGCATTAGGTCTCTTTGAAAATACAGTATTTACATGCTTAGCTACAAGTTTATCATATAACAATTCATTTTCTTGAGTATTAATTATTTCATTTAAAACAGCAGTTTCGATATACTTTTCTATCTTTTTTATATACTGTATCCATTTATCTTCTAGACATAAATTAGTAGCATTTCTCATTATTAGCTGATTACCTGTTTTTCCAGATAAATGCATCCTATACCCATTTACTTCAATCAATGATTGTATTTTCAACTTTCTATATAATATTTGTACATCACCATACTGCAATTGTTCTATACAGTAATTCTCCAATCCATTTATAGAATTCTCCACCCTCTCCTTACAATATATGGGCATCCCCTCAATGCTTATACTCTGTTTCTTCCCTTCTTTATGCTTGACAATAAAATAATAAGCAATTGTGGCTGATGTATATCCTCCATACTTCGTCACATCTTTCATTCTTTCATCAGAAGTTTTAAGCGGGAAATAATTATCAGGCTTAGCCTTCTTTGCAGAGCAAAGAGTAGCATTTGCAATTTCACCATGCTGTTCAAAACTCATTCTTGTCATCAGAGGAGTATTCTTTTTCATCATTCTCCTTACCGTGTCGATTGTTCCTTTACAATCCTTTTTCTCTGCAATCCATGCTGTTTCATCTCCTCTGACTACATCCCATGCAAACATTTTGTCCAGATTATAATGGTTCGCCTCTTTATCCTTTGCATACTCTTTTTTAATAAAATTCCACGGGTTCTGGGTAAATTTGGTGTCATATACATTACCTACAACGATATTCAAATATGCATCCTGCGCATGATGAAAATCATTTACCAAACGACTCTTTACAAAACCATTCCTGTTTCTGAATTCTGATACATTTGATGCCTTTGCATATACCATTCTTGATTCTGGCATCAATTGCTGTAGAAGTTCGGCGATTCCTTTTGTTCCCTGACTTGTCTGCACTAACTGTCTGGCAATAAAGTCACCCAGTTGTTTCTCCGTAAATGGCGTCTTGGATATCAATCTGTTATACTTCTCATCATTCATTAACTTGCAGTGTTGTAGTCTTGTATTCCGATGTAGTGTATTCCATAATTCACGCACCTTCGTGTTTGATGTAATCTTATCTGGAATAGGGTATAAATCCTTTTTCAGGTGTTCATTGGCTGCTTTATTTACAAGCACCAGATTATTGAGAATACTGTCATCTTTCACATAATGCCTTGGATATATGTGATCTATATCATACAAATTGTCATCAAATAGTCTTGCCAGATCAATTTCTTCTCCTGTGTACATATCCCGACCCATTTGCATATAATATAGATAGAGTTTCTTGCTGCGCAGTTTCCCATTCCCTTCTGCTTCCATGATTTCCTTCTTCCAATTATGGATTTCTGTATTTTTAATTGTCTTATATGCTTCTAATAACTGCTTTCCTCTGGATGCCTTTCTTCCTTTATCACCTTTTTCTTCATCATTTCTGGTCATTTCTACAAATATCTTTGTTGGTGCGCATCCCATTACATGCTCAATTTCACGTACTACCAGAATAGTCTGCCAAATCATACGTTTTACAGGTGCTGAAAAATAATACTCCTGCAGATCTTCATACTCAAAATCTGCCAACAATTTAACTGCCTTTGTCTTCTTCTGTGCTAATTCATCCTTAAAAGTAAATTCATCACTATTAATCAATTCCATGAAATTCATGCTGTAGTCCCACATAGCACGATTAATAGATATCATCTCACCTGTTGTCTTATCGCATCCCTGTAATTCTAAAAGTGCTTTGGAATATCTTCCCCAGTCCTTAAATTTATATCCAAGAATTCTCTTTACCTCTTCTGATTCCAATACCCCCTGCTCGATATATTGCTGCAGATGTTCCTTAAACATTTCTCTGGAATCAGCAAAAACTGTTCCCCAGTAGATAATATCCTCCGCTATATTCCAGTATTGATCTTCCTTTAATTTATCTCCAAAAATTTTATACATTTTTCCATAGGAAGATAATGAACTATTAATAGTACTATCAATACCTGTTACCTGCTCTTCTGAAGTAATCACTCCCTGTGCAATCAAATGATTACACAATTTCTTTTTTGTTACTTTCTTCCCTTCGCCAAAACATGCTATATAAATACTCTGTTTCAGTTGCGTATCAATACGCTCACCATCAATACGAATATTGTTGATTTCATTTAGGACACAATATCTTTCATAAGTCAAAGATGCTTTAGGCATAACTTTTTCATCTGCCAAATATGTGCAGGATCGAATCAGTCTTGAAATAAACTCCTCCGATGTTGCTTTCATATCAATCTTCTCATTTATATTCCATGGTAAAATTGTTCCCTCTTCTTTTCTCTTAACCCATCCTGTTTCTGTTTTACTTTGTTTTCCCAATGGACCTACATAATAAGGAATCTGAAATGAGAAAAGCTGTAGTATACGTTCTGTGACTGTCAATCCACTCTCATCAATTTCCTGCAAAAAAGGCAGATATTGCTGTGCATTCTGCAAAATTCTAGCTAATTCCTTACGATGTACCTGATTAGGGATTACTCCATTTGCCCCTGTAAGCTGCTTTGGCAGAAACTGCTCGTTTTCCATCTGAGTAAATATGTACTGAACCTTTTCATCCTCTGCATAATCTTTAAATGCCTTCTTAATTGTGGTATATAAATCCTCTGATTTACGTCCCTTCATATTTCTTCTATATTTTTTGCTTTCAACAGATGAATTTGTTGAATTAACGTAAGCAGAATAGCTCCCATCTCCATTGGATCTGAACATTTCATCATACTCTTTTTGTGTTTTATACTTTCGATATAATTCTTTCAAAAGCTTTAAATCTTCATGATGCTTATTATAAATATCAACCCTTACAGGCGATAAATATTCCTGACCCTTTTTTAGGATTCCTGCCAAAATTGCATAATCATAGATGTCCTTCATCTGTTCTATAACCGCATATTTCTCATCTTCCAATTGCTCCATCAAATTTGAAATTTCATTTGCATAAGAAAAATCATAGAAACATACATCTATTTTTTGCTCTGCATCCACTCCAAATATTATATTTGCATTAACCTTCAATCCGCACATGCATTTTAAAAATTCATGTGCTTTTTTATTACTTTTTGCAACACCAAATAGTTCTACCATTTTTTCATATTTACGTTTTCTTCCAATTTCCCTATCACTGATAATTGAAAGAACCTGTTCAAAAGGCTGACACTCCAAAGCATAGCCGTAATCCCTATTAAATCCTTCTATTACAGACTGATACATTTCCTCTATCTGCACCGCACTCATCCCACCATCTGTAGTGCTAAGCAGGAAATGACCTCTATGTTTGAACATATTTAATACTGCAAGATACACCAGTCTCACATCAAAGACTTTCTTACTATTATCTATATCCAGCAAAGCTTTTCTTAAATGAAAAATTGTAGGATAGTCTCTATAATAATCTGCATCTTTATAATTCGAATCATCGAAAATTCCATTTACTGAATGCAACTTTGGGTCTTTATCTTCCATAAAATACTTACTATTATCAAGTCTGATAAAAAAATCTTTATCTACCTGCATAATTGCATCTGCAAAGTATTCCCTTAAAAGTCCTATTCTTGCCTTTTCTCTTTGTCTTCGTCTTCTGTCTATGCGATGGCTTCTACGCTCAGCTGCAGTTTCCGCTGGCTCAAATTCACGAATTCCCCACATATCCTTTCCCTTTTTTCTTAAAAGATGATATTCATTATCTGTAACTGCCCAACCTACAGAGCTTGTTCCCATATCTAATCCCAAATAATATCCTTTTTGTTCCATATTCTTTCCCCCATATCTATTATATTGTATTGACAATTTCTGCTACTGTGCTATTCTATAAGTGAATTAACAAGGCGAGTGCAAATAAGGATTATTCCGACATCGCATATTGCCCGCATTGTGCGGATAAAAAGATCTGTTTGACAGGTCTTTTTTATTTCTATTACTATTTAATAATATTATATATACTATATCAAACAAATTCAATGATTTTTTAATATATTCTGACAATTCCCTTCATCTTGCAATTTGTCTTTTCCCCCCATTTATTGTATACTTATAAGCAACCGCGAAACGCACTATCTCAGATACAGAATTGTATAGATTTAACAAATGCATGAGCAGACACTGTGCAGCCGTCGGTATTTGGGTGGTCAAATAGCGCAGCTATTTTAGCACCTTACGTACCGCTACGAGCTGCAGCGTAGCGAGAGCGGTCTGCGGTGCATTGTTAAATCCATACAATTCGTGCCATTCTGCCTATTCGTTTCGCATTTTATCTATAGTAAAGAACTGGAGGCACTTATGCTGCGAAATAAAGACATCTTAGAATTAAAGAGACGTTTTAAGAAAGAAGCCTGCACTATCACCAAAATGTGTGGCTGTTATGTAGATGCAAACAAAAACAAGGTCGTAGAATTAAATGAAACTTTCCTGAATCTTGAGGATGAAGAATTCTATAAATATCTGGATATTGCCAAAAAGGCACTCTCCGGTACGATTGGCAACAACCTGCTGGAGCTGCACTTTACCAAAGAGGAAGAAGAACAGGGAGGCAAACAGCAGTATCTCCTTGGACTGCGCGAAAGCGGACTGCGCAATCCTGAACTTCTGGAACACCTCTATGACATGATTATCGAGAATTATGACTACGTAGGCAACTATCTGATTCTGATCTTCCATGATGCCTATGATGTCATCACCAAGACCAATGATGATCTCAAGATTGATGAATCCGAGGAAGTCTATACATACCTTCTGTGTGCGATCTGCCCTGTGAACCTCTCCAAACCGGGACTCGGATATCGTGCAGATGAGAACCGTATCGGTGTCCGCATTCAGGACTGGGTCGTAGGTGTACCTGATGTTGGTTTCCTCTACCCGTCTTTCATTGACCGAAGTACTGATGTACATTCCCTGACCTACTATGTACATGATGCCAAGGATTCCCACCCCGATTTCGTAGAATCCGTTCTTGGATGCGATTCCAAACGTACTGCCACAGAGGAGAAGCAGACCTTCCATTCCATGGTAAAGGCAGCAATTGCTCCTATCGTGGAACAGACTGACGATGTTATGATTGAGATTCAGGAGAATCTGAACACTCTTGTTGCCGAGAAAGAAGCAGAAATGGAAGATCTCGTCATTGGTGAACCGGAAGAATTTACTCTGACTCCTGAGATCATTAAGGAAGTCCTTACTCAGAGTGATATTCCTGATGCTACCGTCATGCAGATTCAGGATCATTTTGCTGAGGAATTTCAGGATGCACCACCTGTTGTCAAGAATCTTGTGGATGAAAAAGCCATTGAAAAGAATAATCAGGCAAAAAAAGAGCAGAAACTATTAGAAGAAGTGGCTACTCTGAAAAAGGAATTACAAACGAAAAGTTCTGAATCTGCCCCCGCACCGTCACCGGAAATGCCCGATGAAGACGATGTTACCGAATACTCTGACGTATTCCTGCGCATGAATCCTGATAAAGCGGAGCAGATTACTTCCCAGACGATAGATGGACAGAAATACCTGATGATACCCATGGAAGAGGATGAAGAAATCAACCTCAACGGTGTAAAAACAACTGTATAAATTCTTAATTAACGAAAGGACAGGTAAATCATTGTGAGTGAAATAAAATTAGGTTCCCATGTAGGGATGTCCGGCAAGGAAATGTTCCTGGGTTCTGTAAAGGAAGCTGCCTCTTATGGAGCGAATGTACTGATGCTCTACACCGGAGCTCCACAGAATACCAGAAGGAAAGAGATTGCCGATCTGAATATTGATGCCGGATGGGAATATGCCGGTAAAGCCGGAATTAAGGAGATTGTTGTACATGCCCCCTATATCATCAATCTGGCGAATACTGTAAAACCGGAGACCTTTGAGCTGGCTGTGGAATTTTTAAGCAAAGAAATCGTAAGGACTGCTGCCATGAAGAGCCGTATACTGGTGCTTCATCCCGGCTCCCATGTAGATGCCGGTGTAGATGCCGGGATTGCACAGATTGTAAAGGGCTTGAATATGGTGCTTGATGCTGATGATAATGATGTGTATATCGCTCTTGAAACCATGGCTGGAAAAGGCAGCGAAGTCGGACGCACCTTTGAGGAACTGAAGAGGATTTATGATGGTGTCGAAAGAAAAGACCGCCTGCGTATATGCTTTGATACCTGCCATGTCAGTGATGCAGGCTATCCGCTTGTCACCGACTATGAAGGTGTGCTGAAACAGTTCGATGATATCCTTGGGCTTGACCAGATTGCAGTCATCCATGTCAATGACAGCCTCAACCCATGTGGTGCCCACAAAGACCGCCACGCCAATATCGGTCAGGGAACGATTGGTTTTGATACCCTGCATAAGATTGTCCATGATGAACGATTCGCTGCCGTTCCCAAGATATTGGAGACTCCGTGGCTGTGTGCGGAAGGATCTAAAGAAAAGACAATTCCACCATATAAGGAAGAAATCACACTATTGAGGAAGCCTTGAGTCTACGGCATCCATTTTTAATGTATTCTCCATCTTCATCTTTCTCTTCATTTCATACATTTTTTTATCTGCACGGGATCTGGTATCTTCGATATCCAGATCTGTCTGTGCATCATATTCCGCATATCCATATGCAATCTGCATATAAGGATATTCCAGTCCGGCGTTGTACTTCTTCTGCTCCTGTTCCAGCTGCGTAAGCTTATCTTCCGGATCTATTTTATTCTGTTTTGGAATGACAGCACAGAATTCATCACCACCTATGCGGTAACAGTTTCCGAAATTACCAAACACCTCCGCTATGATTCCTGCGGCGTTTTTGATATAATCATCTCCGATGGCATGTCCCAGCGTATCATTACAATACTTCAGATTATTCAGGTCAAAGGTAATGATCAACGTACCTGGCATCTGTACATTCTCTTTTACCCATTCATCATAAGAATTACGGTTATACATATCCGTCAGCATATCTTTTGTTGCAAGCTGTCTGTAGAATTCCAGCTTACGGGCTTTGTCTGCCTGACTGATTGTCTGTTTAAACGCTTCCTGCGCCAGAATACAGATATATATAAGGACTCCGAAATTACCAATAAACGTAATCTGGAATGAACCTAAATAAAAATGTACCAAATCCAGCGTCAGTACACCTAACAGCACGATTATGCCCAGGATACCTACAATCACCTGCTGATTTATCCCACGCTTCCACATTGCATAGACTGTTGCTCCTACCATATACATCAGAGCCATACCCAATAAAATATGTGTAGGAGTGAACATCTGCCTGAATCCCCTTATTCCGGTAAGCTGAAGTATAAGCTGGACAACTATATTGATAAATGCCAGTATACAGATCACATCTGAAATCCATCTGTCCGGGACTCTCCAGAAACACTTCACAAACCGTACAAATGTCGGCGTCATCAGCATAAGTGATATCGCTGAAACAAAAACACACACAGCCCTGATTGGAATTATAGTCATCAATGCACCCGACTCATTAATTGACCATATCCCGATCATAAATGAAAAAAAGCCAAAATGAAGTATCGTATGTTCAATCTCTAATCTGCTATGCGCTATAAGCCAATACATGATCAGAATCACTCCAACAATCATCTCAAAGAGACTCACAACAATATCCAATCCTGAACCATATAGGATCTTGTTGTACATCTGTTTCAAATTCCCGATGTAAAAATTTATAGCCTTCTGTCTGACTTCCGGATAAACAGCCTGTAGTATTACAGTAACTTTTTCTGTATCTGACGGTATTTCAACAAAATTCCAGACTGCTCCCGGAGTTTTTTCATAAAATGGCTTGGGGCTGTCTATTGTATAAATCAGGCTGTTATCTGCATATACCCTGACCACCATATGTGCCGTATAAAACTTTATACATTGTTCTGCATGGTCTATCTTCTGCATGGAGAACTCGAATTTACGGGTATCTGCATCAATCTGATACTGCTTATCCGGCATGATGCTCTCACCCTCATCCGAGATTTTTCTGTTTTCACTTAAAATATCTCTTAAAAAAATAATTGCTAAGAATAATACGCATGAAATAACGATAATGTAATATATCTTATCAATGATTTTATGTGGTTTCAAATCCAATCTCCTTTTAGGAATGTATACAACAAAATTTCTGTCCGGACGGATTGCTTCCATCCAGACAGAAATTGATGCGCTTATTATGTATGTTTATTTCAATGTGAAGCGTGACACCAGATCGTTCATCGTTGCAGCCTGTGCCGATAATTCCTGGCTTGTAGCCGATGTCTCCTCTGCTGTTGCGGAATTAGACTGTACAACCTCAGATCCACTCCTTCCCACAAGAGAGTAAACTCTTCCTTATCCTCATCATACTGACTGATCAGGTTATTGATCACACTCTGGTCATCATAGCCAACAATAGCCCTCGTATCACCACGGATATCCGTGAACAGGATCATCGCCGTCCGATATCACCCTGAGCGAAACCGAAGTACTGCAATGCATAAGTATATCTGTTTGAAATTATAAGCAATACAAGGATTGCCGCAATTGCAGTTACACTGGTGATCAGAGTCGTGATACGGAAGCTTGAAATCAGACGCTTTTCAATTCGCATTTCATTAAGTTTTTCATAATGATTGTTCCTTTCCTTATATTCTACATATTAGAAATTCCATGATAACCACACTGTTCCCATATGGCAGCATCCAGAATGGGTACTCTGTAATACGCTTTGAATTTTCGGGCAATTCTGGATATTCATGTAATTTCATCATGTAAGCAGTCTATATGTATTATTATATAGAAATATATAATTATTTTCAATAAAAAGATTGCTTTCACCGTTTTCTCAGGTAATGTTCACGATTAGGATATACTTCCCTGAACACTTCTGCTGCGGCTCTCTGAAGTGGCTCAAATTCCCTGGTCATCCGCAGGATATAAGGGGCATCGAATGCGAATCTGCTTATCTCATCTGCAATCTTGCCTGCGATACTCTCATCAGATAATTGTCCCATTCCAAAGATAACAGAAGTAAAACCACGTCCCTGTGAACTGATATCAATATATTTTCTGCAGGTGTTTTCCAATTCTGACAGAATGACTGTCTGTTCATTCTCTGTCTTCTGGGTGAATTCATACAGTCCCAGACCTAATATTGCATTTACAGCCAGTTTTTTCTTTCTGCCGCCCGGATCCATTTTCCCACTCTCCGCTATATACCTGAGATTCATCAGATAGCCCACGAAATCGTCCTTTCTGGGTTTTCCTTTCCCATATCTGGCTTCCCACAGCTGTCTGAGCAGCCCATCCTGCCCATCTTTGTTTTCTTTTGTGTTCTCCAGCAGCAGCTGTTGTCGTTTTAGGGGATCCATTTCCATATAATAAGCTTTAAGCCAGTCTTCCATTTTTGATCATACCTTTCTGAGAACGAACTCCGTAATAGCCATTATCTGTTCATGAACGTATCCACATTTGATATCGTAACCTTTTGATATGGCAGGAAAATATATCTTTCATTTACAAAATCGTATCCTGATAATGCATTCCCCTTGAACAAGTCTGTCGCAAGACGTGCAATCTGTTCAGCCTGACCTTGCCTGTCATTAAAAACAGTTCCCTGGATAATATCGTTTTTGACTGCCTCTAATGTTCCATCAAGCCCATCGATTCCAAAAAAGGCCGGTCGTTCTTCCAAGGAATAGCCCTCATCTTCATATGCATCTACTGCTCCCATTGCCATCTCATCATTATTGCAAAGTACAAGCTCAATACCGTCCCCATATTGATGGATCAGCTGCAGCATTTTATTTTCAGCCTGACTACGGTTCCAGTTGGCAAACTGATAGCTGAGCTTTTCCAGATAAATGCCTTGACTCTGGATTGTTCTGACCACACTGTCCGTCCGTATGATAGCATCCTGATGCCCTGCTTCCCCTTCCAGCAGGACATATTGTATCTTGCCGTCTCCATTGCGGTCCAGCTCCTGGTCTGCATGTATCACTTCCGACACAATCTCTCCCTGCATGATGCCTGACTGTCTGGCATCTCCACCAACATAATACAGCTTATCCCATTGCATAATATCTTCCCATACCGGCTCCCGGTTAAAGAAAATAACCGGAACATTTTCTGTTTTTGCCATTTTTATTATGTTGGACGGTTCTGTCCTGTCAACCAGATCGACCGCCAGAATATCACAGCCCGCATCCAGTATTTCTCCTACTACTTCATCCTGGATATTCTGATCATTTTTACCATACCGCACCGTCATGATAATCTTAAAGGAATCTGACTCATATTTTTTGAGTTCATCCCGCAGACACTCCGTTAATGCATTAATAAACGGATCATCCTGTGTATACAGAACGACACCTACCCTAAGGACATTTCTCTCTGCATCTTTACTGTGTCCGCATCCCGTCATATATAAGAGAGTGCAGCAGACCAGTACTATTATCAGACGGTTCTTTTTCATTATAATTACCATGCCTTTCCGTAACCTGCAGACTTTTGTCCGCAGGCACAAAGTTGTCGTGTGAAAAATCTTTTTTCACACCATCCTGTCAATCATATGACATACGATTAGTAAAATGTAAATAAGAATTTCTGTGTATCTTCGCTGAAAATATCTTCTCTGTGCAGCAGCCGGTAATCTGTCGCCTGATTCTTGATACGATGCAGACGCTTGTTTAACATATCGGAAATCTGAAGTCCACTCTGATATCCCATGTCATAACCATCTACCACAATAAGTCCGTCTATCACAGCTTCATCCAGATAATATACACTCTTAATGCTGCTCCCAATCCCATAGACCTTCATTCCATTCTCCTGCTTATCTGACAGTATTTTTGCTATTTCTTCCAGAATACCTGTTTCAAGCACAATCAGATAATCTACCGGTTTTTGCTGCATGAACATCTCAGTAATTGAAGTTTCATACGTAACGTTTATGGTAAACTGTATCTCATAATCTGTATCTGCCAGTGCATCCAATACACCTCTGGTACGCTCACCGGCACAGCATGTATCTTTATATCCGCTTATAATTCCGACCTTCTTCCCCTCGCTGTCACTTGGGTTACGGGCTACCAGGTCTTCCCCAAGCGTATATCCCATAAGGTAATCATCCGGTCCTGTAAAGGGCAGGTCAGAATATTGGGACTGGATGTTATTCGATACCAGTATAACCGGTTTCTGCGTACTGGTTTCCGAAAGCATGGCAGCTGTATCTGTCCCCGGTGCCGCCTGTATGATGAAAGCATCCACCTGATTGTCCATCTGCTCAGTTATCAGGCTCTTCTCTTCCTGCGCATCTTCTATTTCATCCGTATTGCAGATGATAAGATGTATATTTTTTTCCTTGGCTGCCTGTTTGATGCCATTGATAAATGAATCCCATTTTTCATCACCGGATCTTTCAACGATAACCGCTACACGCTTCTGCGGTTTTTCATCTGAGAATATCAGAAATACACACAACAGCAGTAACAAGCCAAGGATAACTTCCGATATCAGAAACGTAATCTTATTACTTTTCATGATCCACCTTCACTTTCCTGAAGTTTTTCCGGTGTCTCCAGAGCTTCACAGTTTTCCCTTGTATATGGCACTGCCGGAAGATGGATGGTGACTGTCGTTCCCTCATCCGGCTCACTTTCCACTATAAGCCCATACTTTTTGCCGAACATCAGCCGTATACGTGTATGCACATTGATGAGCCCTACACCGGATCCATGCTTTATTGCTTTCTGGTTACCAGTCAGGATATTTTCCACGTCTTCACGACGCATCCCTATTCCATTATCAGAAACCGCAATATAAATATCCTGCTCCTGCTTCCATCCCCTGACAACAATCCTTGGATCTTCATCCTTATCCATGTCTCCTACACCATAATAGATTGCATTTTCCAGAATAGGCTGCAATATAAGCTTCACCGTACAGAATGAATATATCTCCTCTGAAATGTCATACTCTGTCTCAAAACGCTCTTTGTAGCGGTATTTCTGTATGTTCATGTAGTTTCTGCAATGCTGCAGCTCGTCTTTGATCGAGATAATAGTCTTTCCTCTTGAGAGGCTGATACGGAAAAGCTTGGCAAGCTCAGAAATCATAAAGACTGCATCCTGATTTTTACCGCTCTCGATCATCCAGGTAATGGATTCTAAAGTATTATAAAGAAAATGAGGATTGATCTGACTTTGCAGTGCCGCAAGTTCGCTCTTTCTTCTCTCATTCTGTTCTTCCATAATTTCTTTCATCAAACGCTCTATTTCCTCATAGGAACTTTGAATCGAATTACCAAGATGTCTTATTTCGTAAGATCCACCGATATATATATCCGGTTTTTCCCCGGCTTCATACGCCCTTACAGATGCATCCAGTTTGAGGATAGGACTGGATATTTTTTTGGATACAATACGGTTGACCAGAAGCAGCATCATAATGAGCATGATAACAATGACTACCATATAAATACGGAATTGTTCAAGACTGTCTGTCCTGGCATCCTGCCTGACTACACCGACCATCTTCCATCCCGTATAAGCTATGGTACTTATGATCACTGTCTGCTTATTACCGTCTTCACTGCGCATTTTTTTATATACACCGTCTTCACTTGTACATACAATATCTGTGTTTTCCCGGAATAACCCCCTATTTATTTTATTATAGTAAGGGTGATAGATCAGATTGCCTGCTCCGTCACACACATAATAATACCGGCCCCTGTTACTGTCATTCATGCGGTTCATCATTTCTTCCAGATAGGAATATTTCAGATCCACAAGCAATACACCATTCTCCGGTCTGTCTCCATCAATAACATCTACGGCACGGCTTAAGGAGATAACAAAATGATACCGTTTTGCATCATCCTGGAACAGATTCTGAATGTGCGGTGTCGAGAAATGCATGTTTTCTATCTCTGCCATCGCCTGCGTAAACCACGGCTGCTGTCCGGCATTGACTCCTTTTTTCTGTAATATGACAGGCTCAGCCGCCATCAGCTCTCCCTCTGTATCATACAATGCGATACTTTGTATTTTATCTTTATTGGAATCATACAGGAAGCTCAACTGCTGATTGAACTCCGGGCTGGACACATCAAATGTCTGGATGATATTATAGTTGGCGCTGTCAGAAATCTTCCTCATATCCTTCAGATATTGTTCCACGGTATTGACGAGACGCTCCAGCTGGTTCTGTGTATCCTTGATATCATTCTGACGAATCAGCATTTCATACCTGTTGTACAACAGCAGGCCTATTGTTACCGATATAACTACCGTCATCAGGGACAGGGCTGCCATAATAACAGATTGTATATCCGACACCTTTCTTTTCTTTATCTTCATATTTATTTCCCTAAGTGCTCCGTGCGGTATTTTGAAGGCGACATTCCATACTTACGTTTGAATACATAGCTGAAATAGTTTGCATCCTCATATCCCACATGGTCTGCTATTTCATAGCTTTTCTCATTTGTTTCAAGAATAAGCCTGACAGCCTGCTGCATCCTGTAATCTGTCAGATAGGTAATGAATGAAATCCCAGATTCCTTCTTGAATACTGAGGAAAAATAAGAATTCGATACTCCAAGCCTTGAACATACTGTGTCCAGAGACAGACCTGTATCTGCATAACAGTCCCTGACTATATTTTTGGCTTCTGCAATCAAGGAACGCAATGAAGAGGTTCTGGCATTCTTCAGCTCATCACTGATTGAAATAGCCACTCTGACAAGCCATGCAGATAATGTAGTCTCATCCATCTTCAGTATCTCTTCATAAACATTTCTGATTTCACCCGTATGATCTTCAAAATTCAGATAATTATTTCCGCAGAAACGGTATAGATGGCTGACTATTTCCATAACAGTAAAATTGTACTGCGTAATTGTCCGGGCATTTTTCTTAAGCTCCTTTACCATGGAAAGAACCGCATGCTCTATATCCTCCCGTACACCTATATGGATTGCCTTGAATACATCATTCAGATTGATATCCTCCGGCTGCATGGATAGCTCCTGTCCTTTGGGCGCTATGTCTGCAATGTTGATCGACCGTCCTTCTCCATAGATCATACGATACGAAACTGCCTCTCTGGCACTTTCATATGAGAAACGGATGGCTTGTAATTCTGTGCATACTTTACCTATACCTATCGTCACAACTGCGTTATAGAAACGCTCTGTCCATTTACAAAAATGGTCGCAATCATCCGTAAGCTTCGTGATCCCATCTTCTTCTCCAAGATTTATCAGCATGACTATATTGCCAAGATATGCAAAAAATCTGCAATCCCATCTGTCACTGAATCTTTCCCGTGCCTCCCTTTGGACAGACATGGAGAGAAGGAGCGGGGTCATCCCATTTGGAATATGGTTTTCCGATGTATGCAGGACTGCACAGCAATAATATGGTCCCGGCAGCGATATCTGATAGTTACGGAGATATTTGTATATTTCCCCACTGGAGATCTGTCCTTCCATAAGCGAGCAGAAAAAATTAGTCTGCAAGACAGGAAGGGACTCCGTATAATACTGCTCCAGTTTTCTGATATTTAATTTTTCTTCCCTTTCCCTGTCAAGGACATTCTTTAACCTTTTCAGGCAATCTGAAAGTTCAATGGCATTAACAGGCTTCAGTATATATTCATCTATCTCTAAACGGACTGCCTCTTTAGCATATTCAAATTCATCAAATCCAGTCAGTATCAGTATCCGCACACATGGATTATCCTGCTTCAGATTGCGGGCAAGCTCCAGTCCGTCCATATACGGCATCTTGATATCCGTAATCACAACATCCGGCTGCAATTTTTCTGATATTTCCAATGCTTTTATTCCATTCTGAGCCTTTCCGACCACTTCAAATCCAAGCTCCGGCCAACTGATCCTACGCTCGATCATATCCATGACTTCTTCTTCGTCGTCTACAAGAAGTACTTTATATATAAGCATCTTCGTTCCTCCACGTTTATCAGAAAATCTGTCTTTATTGATAAAAATGGCACGAATTCACCAAACAATAGATTCGCGCCATTTTTTATAGAATATTGTAACTATACTGCAACTTTTTGTCAATCCGACAGTTGATAACCGTATTATTTCTTCTTTACATACTTAAGGCAGTCAAGTGTAACCGCCGCAAGAATGATAATACCTTCGAATATGAACTGAAGGTTCGTATCAATACCAAGGATTGTAAGTGAATATGTGAGAGCTGTAAAAATCATAACACCAGTCACTACTCCTGATATCTTACCAATACCACCGGTAAAAGATACACCACCAACTACACAGGCTGCAATGGCATCCATATCCCATCCTTGTCCATAAGCGGCACTACCTGAACCGATCATACGGTTACATTCCAGCCATGAACCAAATCCATACAGAATACCTGCAAGGACAAATGCTCCCATAGTTACTGCAAATACAGAAATACCGGATACTGCTGCTGCTTCCGGATTACCTCCGACTGCATACAGATTTTTACCAAATGTTGTCTTATTCCAGATAAACCATACTACTATGACAGCAACTACTGCCCAAAGGATAATGGTCGGGAATTTACCTATTCTTGGAATGAACATTGCAGGAATGGAGGAATCAATCGCTCCGAATGATACACCTTTTGTAGCATAAGTTACAAGTCCAAAAATAATCAGCATGTTCGCCATTGTAGAGATGAACGGATGCATCTTGAATCTCGCCATAAAGAAACCGGCGATGGATGCGAAGGTTGTTGTCAGCAATACACATACAAACAATGCAAGGATTGCACGAGCAGGTGCCGGAATACCGGTGAAATCAAAGATATGTCCGAATACTCCACCTGTGTTTATACCATTATGCATAATGATAGTCGCTGTTACCATACCAAGACCAACCATTCTTCCTACTGACAGGTCAGTACCGGTCAACAGGATCAGTCCTGCTACACCAAGCGCAAGGAATACACGGGGTGATGCCTGCTGAAGGATATTCAGGATATTCGCCACTGTCAGAAGCTGTGTATTTTTTACAATCGGGGTAATGATACAAAGAGCTATGAATATCATGACAATGACAATATAAAGTCCGTTCTTATACAGAAACTGTGAGGTATTGAAGGTATATTTATAGTTTTCAATACTCTGTATCTTCTTCTGGGCAAACGTAAACTTGGATGTACGCAGCAGATCGATCAGATGGTATTTATGTGTAAAAGCTTCATGCTTTCTGTCTTTGATTTCCTGCAGCTTTGATTCATGCATCATCTGTGCATCATACAGGCGGTTTTTGTATACATATTTCTCGTCCTTGATTTCCTGCTTGTCGCTCAGCTTTGCAAGGCTGCTCTCATGCTCTTTTTTAAGCTCCTCACGCACCTTTCTGTATTCTGCATTTTCCTGTTCTTTCTGTGCTGCACAGCTTGCAGCCACCTTATCATAATAATCCTTTTTGAAGTGGGCATTCAGATAATCTTCTGCTTCTGCAATCAGCTTGGATACTTTATCCTTATTGGCAGCTTCCGTTTCTTTTGCCTTTACCATCTGTTCCTTATCTTTTCTGATTATTTCAGCCTGTTCTTCTTTTGTATAATTTTTGTTTTCCCTGACCAAAGATATGTGTGTCTTTAATTCCTGTACCTTATCGGAACCGTCTTTGCGGAGCGCATCTATCTGTTTTTGTATTTTACCAATATACTCATCGATTGGCTTCAGAAGCTTTGCTTCCTCTTCTGCCGAAAGATATTTCATATCATTTGCCATAACTCCTGTACTCCTCTCTGTTACAAATACTTAGCACTAAGTCTAAGCAGTTCTTCCTGATTAGTCTCTTTTGTATTTACTATTCCTGCCAGATGTCCATTAGACATTACACCGATTCTGTTGGTAATTCCAAGTATCTCCGGCATTTCAGAAGAAACAACAATAATAGTCTTTCCCTGCTTCGCCATATTGATGATCAATTCATAAATCTCATATTTAGCACCAACATCGATTCCTCTTGTAGGATCATCCATCATAAATACATTGGGGGAACGTTCCAGCCATCTTCCAAATATTACTTTCTGCTGGTTGCCACCTGAAAGATTCGAGATCATATCATCCGGTCCCATACATTTCGTATGCATGACACGGATCTCATCTGCTGTTGCCCTGACCATTTCGTCATGGGATAAAGCAATTCCCGATCTGTATTGGTTCATATTGGCAATGGTAGTATTAAAAGTGATATCCGCTTTTATAAACAATCCGTCTGCCTTACGTTCCTCTGTGATCAGCGCAAATCCATGATCCATGGCATCTTTGGATGAAGTAAAGTTCATTAGTTTATCATTATAGTAAACGCGTCCTGCCGCTCTTGTGCGGATGCCAAATATAGTCTCAAGAAGTTCAGTACGTCCGGCACCTACCAGACCATACAGTCCAAAAATCTCACCTTTTCTTACGTCAAAAGATATATCCTGAAGCTTCGGTGCATACTTAGTCGATAAGTGTTCCACTTTCAGGACTACATCCCCCGGTGTATTGTCTACAGGCGGGAAACGATTATCCAGAGATCTGCCAACCATAGCAGATATCAGTTCATTCATATCTGTATCCTTACAGTTTTTCGTCATTACAAGTGCACCGTCACGAAGAACGGAAATCTGGTCACAGATTTCAAAAATCTCATCCATCTTATGGGAAATATAGATTAGTGAGATTCCCTGCTCCCGAAGCTGTCTCATCATTTTAAACAGTTTTTCAACTTCCGGTGCTGTTAAAGAAGAGGTCGGCTCGTCCAGAACAATCACCTTGGAATTATAGGAAATTGCCTTTGCAATTTCACACATCTGTCTGTTTGATACAGACATTTTTTTCATTGGTTGTGAAAGATTCACTGTAATACCAAGCTTTCGGAATAACTCCGAAGCTTCTTTTTTCATTCTGCTCTCATCAATTATTCCAACAGAATTCTTAGGGTAACGGCCAAGGAACAGATTGTCGATCACATTTCTTTCCAGACACTGGTTCAGCTCCTGATGAACCATTGCTACACCGTTTTCCAAAGCGTCCTTTGGCCCTGTAAAATTAATCTCTTTGCCATCCAGAATTATTGTGCCCTCGTCTTTTTGATATGTACCAAAAAGACATTTCATCATTGTCGATTTGCCGGCACCATTTTCACCCATCAGACCCATTATTGAGCCTTTCTTCACATCCAGGTCAATATGCTTCAAAACCTTGTTTCTTCCGAATGATTTACTCATGCCGCGGATCGATAAGATGATATCCTTCTTATCTTCTGCCATATTCTACTCCTTTTAGAAAAAGGGTGTCAGGAGGTCCTGACACCCTCAGAACTTTGCTAACAAGAAACCTGTATCATCTTACTGCTGAAGAATAGATGTATAAGATGTTGCATTATCTGTCTTAACCATATTGATTGCGAATGCATCATATTCTCCCGGATTACCAAGACGGTTTGTAATATTGGATTCTGTCTGTCCATCACCACCGATGTAATCAACATTCAGGTTTAAAAGATCATCATAATTCTGAAGCAGTGGCTGGTATGTTGAGCTTAAGAAGTTATCAGAAGCATTATAAATATTTAACCAAACCTTTTTAGCAGGGCTTGTGGAAGCGTCTAACTGCTTGGAAACCTTGTCATATACTTTGGTTGAATCTGTAAAATCCTGATAGTTATCAGCTGTTACTGCAATATTTAATGCATAATAGGATCTCTCATCTGCATTATATCTGTAATCAACGCCTTCTTCCAGCTTGTTGCCTGCTGCATCTGCTGTACCGATACCGGTATCAACATCCACACCATCCAGGGCATTTCTGAGAACTCTCAATGTCAGATAAGCCTGTACGTCTGCATGCTGGGAAATAGTTCCACCATATCCCTCTGCAATTGCTGCAACTGCATCGCTGTTTGCATCATATCCAAATGTAGGTACTTTATTATCCTTTGCCCAAGCATTGAACATGGACATTCCCATACCATCATTGTTAGATACAACAACATCTATCTGATCTCCGAAAGATGCAGACCATGTACCGATTGCATTACCTGCGGTAGCTGCATCCCATGTAGCACCTGCTGAGTTCTTCATTTCCTGGGAAGCAAGCTCACGGATTGTATATGTTGTTCCATCTACATCAATAGTTGCGTCCTTAACTACTGAAGCAGAACCGTCTGTATTGGTTCCTGCCGGTGATGCATCAATCGCTCCCGATGCATCTACGCCGGTTCCAAGTGCAGAGCGGACGCCTCGTGTACGAGCGATGGAATCATTGTGTCCGATATCACCGATTGCCAGTATATAACCGATTACACCATCACCATTGCGGTCGATTGTTGCTGCATTAGCCTTGATGTAATCAAGTACCATCTGGCCTTGGAGTTCAGCACCCTGGTTTGCATCGAAGCCTACATAGTATGTATCCTTATTGAAATTCAAGGCTGCCATATCAAGCTCTCCTGTTGAGCTGTTAGACGGCTGGCGGTTGAACCATACAAGAGGTTTCTCACTGTTGCCCACGCTACCGCTATCTTTGCTGACACTCTCAGTGCTGCTGCTCTCAGTGCTGCTACTGCTGTTCGTATTATCGCTGCTGCTACTGTTGCTGCTGCTGTTGCTGCCTGATGCAGAACCACATGCAATAAGTGAAGCGGACATTGCTGTGGCTAAGAGTAATGACATAATCTTTGTTCTTTTCATAAATAACTTCCTCCTTTGAAGTGTACTTGTTATTGAGTAACCTCATTATATTATCCAAAGCAGAAAGATTACATAGAAAATTTTTATATAAACTATTAATTTTTTGTGCAACTTATTATTTATTTATATGTTTTGATTGTTTTTATTATAAATATTTTTGACATTATGATTATTTTTTTGACTTTGCACATTTATATCCTATACATTTTGCTCTTTCTGTTCCACCGGAATGCCGTATAGTCTGTTTCAATTTGGTGCAAACAGATCATCCAGTACAACAATTGACTGAATATTGGCTGCATAAGAATTCTCTACCAATCCATAGGTCGTGATCAGTGTCGGATACACTGCATATTTTGTCCCTGTCATCTGGACCAGATCATGCATTTTATTGCGAATACTTCGCTCTACTTTCTCTGTGACTGTGTATTCTGATCCACTGTACTTCATTTCACACAGATTGATTACCTGATCTTTTCTGGTAATCAGCATATCTATCTGTGAACCAAATACACCTTTATCCGGATCAGCCTTACAATACCATGAATTAACCTCAGTCAATACCCCGGAGATTCCAAGCTTTTGTTTAATCTGTGCAACATGCTCCATACACACCCTTTCAAATGCCAGTCCCAGCCAGGTATTTACTCGCGGTGTATTGATCTGATTAGACCAGAAATGTTCATCCGTAGGTGCATCCTGCAAGAATTTAAAATGAAATAATGTAAAACAATCTATTAATTGATATACCGCATTTTTCTTTTTCATGCCAAAGGCATAATATTTCCGTATAAACCCACAGCTCTCCAACTCATCCAGCTTCGTACTCAGATCACCAGAATTACCGATTCCTGAGGCTTCTATCAGTTCATCTCTGGTCATGCCTACCTTCTTAGCTCCCAGAGTCTCTATAATCTTCACATACATATCCGGCTTCTTAAACACTGATGCATACAGATATTTGAACTCTTCCCGCAAAGGTGCTTCTTTTGCAAAAAGAATAGCATCTATATTCTGCGGCAGACTAAGCCCTTTTTTCAAAAAACTCCAATAAAATGGAACGCCGCCAAATATCATATAATATTGCAGAATCTGCTCTCTATTTAATGCCAGCCCCATTGCCTGCACATATTCTTCACACTCATGCAGTGAAAAAGTATGCAGATTAATCTGTTCTGTCAGACGGTTATATAACCCTCCCTTATTATGAACTACCTTAGAAAGCATCCATGATGTGGCAGATGCACATACAATCAATACAATATCCTTTCGGGCTGAAGCAAAGCTGTTCCAGAAATTCTCCAAAGCCATCATCAGATCACTTTTTTGCGTATCCATCCATGATAATTCATCAATAAAAATTACTTTTCTCTTCTCATTGGACTGTCTGATCAAATCCTTCAGCTCTTCAAACGCTTCCAGCCAGTTCTTAGGTTTATTCTTTACAGGAAAGCCTGCATCCTTTAAAGACGCTGTAAAAGCAAACAGCTGCTCTTTCATACTGCCCTCTGACAAGCCTGCATGCTGAAAAGTAAAACGATAGCCAAAAGTCTCCCGAATAAGAAACGTCTTGCCTACTCGTCTGCGTCCATACACAGCCACAAAATGTGACACATCATCATGTAATACTTTATTTAACAGTTCTCTCTCTTTTTGACGGCCTACCAGCATAAAATCTCCTTATACTCTACTTAATCTTTGTATTTTTATCGCTTTAAGTATAGTTTATCCTTTTTTACATTAAAAATCAATTCAAGATAATATTATTTTTTACTTAAAGTATGTTTATAACCAGAATTAAGTAAAGTATATGTATAGTGACACATGCTAACTCGTATCCTAAACTCTGAAACCAATTATCTGCAATCTGAGTACAACTATTTAATCATACTTTTTAATTGCATTCTCCATGTATTTCATTTAATAATGTTCCATCCTTTAGACATTCACGAATAATACAGCTAGTCGCTTTTTCTGAATCAATCTGATTTCCATTATTATCAAAATAGTATATTTCTGAATAATCACCGCCTGACGGTGTTTTTTCATCAATTCTTTTATACATCATACTTCCTCATCGCCTTACATTCTATTTTTATAGTTTAGTCTGCGAAATCATATACTGCTCTTTATAAAATTTAAACCATTTTTCTGTTCTTATACCAATTATTTCAATATCAATAATCCCCCAAATACAATAAAGGCATAAAGCGACATAAACAAATATCATACCACTCTTTCCCTACATATTATTATATTATCTACTTTTTAATTAATATCATCTTTAGTTATTATCATAGCTGACAAATCATCAAACAATTTGCTACTTCGATTCATGTCTTCTTGTATCATAATCATTTTTCTTTTTGCATCAACTCCACCATAACCCTTTGAATATAAATCAATAAGTTGTTTTCTTGCTTCAAATAAGTTCAAACATTTCCCTTCTACAGCCTTTTCTAAATAAAACACCCCTTTTTCTATATCTATTGATGTACCAATACCTTTAATATAGCATTGTGCCAAATTGTAATATCCATAATGATTATCTTCAGATTTGGACAACCAAGCAAAAGCTTGTAAATCGCTCTGATTAACACCTTCACCATTTAAGTAGCACATTCCAACTTCTGCCATTGCCTCATCATTCCCCAATTCTGCTGCTCTCATATAATACTTAAATGCCTTTTTCTTATCTCCCTCAACACCATCTCCCGAATAATATTGTGATGCCAATTTTAACATAGCTTCTGGGTTGTTCATTTCAAGCGCTTGCCTCCGAACTTGCGCAGCCTTCTCAGGCATTGCTTCAATTCCAACATATTTACCTTCATAAAAATACGTAAGTTCATGAAGTGCCTGTGAATTTCCGGCGTGCGCAGCTTTCTCATACCAAGGCAGTGCATACGCTTGTTCAGCCGCATCCATAAAGCACTTAGCGATAGATAATTGAGCATTCACATCACCAGCTTCAGCACGATTAAAGAGAGAATAGGCTTGCTCTTCTCCATATTCATATTTAATAATGTAGAATCCTGCTGGCTGCTTTCTGACTAGTTGTACAGCAGTTGTTTGATCTTTCTGAAATAATTTACTAAAAAACCTCATAAATACCATTCTCCTTCCTCTCTACATGCTCATTACAGGCAACGTAATTACAACATCCTTAATGAAAATACAAATAGCTCCTCATTAGATAGATACTTTACCTATTTTATTGGCTTTTACATATCTTCTAATGTATTAAGTACAATTATTGCATAAACTTCGAATTTTATATTCGCTTACCTTTTCGAACCCAACATGTAAAAATCTCCAATATGATGCTTATAATTACAACCACCACATCGGAGATTTACATTTTTCCGTTATTTAGCCATCTGATACACGACACCGCGGACAATCATCTGAGCACACGGAATAAGCCTGCTTGGGCATTGTTTTTGAGTGGATGCACCAGTAGTTATTTTTGTGAGGTCGAAGTTTGTTTTTTAGGCTCTTCGAATTGTCTCACGTCTGACAGTAGTATCAAGAACAATTCTTGATTTTTTTTCCAGCAGCCGGATAGTCCATCTTGAATGTCCTTTCGGCACTGAACCACAGGCAAGTTCGATGATACGTGCTTCGGCACGTCCATCGAGTACACGCCTTGCATTATCAGAATTAACATTGCGATTAAACTCAGTTACAGCATCAATGCCACCTTCAATATACTTTTTCAAAGTATTGGTAACTGTTGCCAGACATACACCATTTGATTTTGCACCACTGGTATGGCTTTTCATCCATACAGACACCAGGGTACATCGGGTCATATGGGAGTTCCCAAACATCAAGGACATCTTCCATACAGGCTACAAAATCAGCATCTTCTTTTGACGGAATACACCAGTAGTCATTCATGTGAGATCGAAGTTTATTTTTTTAAAGCCCTGCCGATGGTATCTTTACTGACTGGAACACCAAGTACAATTTTTGCCCGTTCTTCCAACAGACGGAGTGTCCAGCGGCAATGTCCTTCCGGAGCAGGACTGCACGCAATTTCAATAATACGAGCCTCAGCACGCCCATCAAATTTTCTGCGTGCATTATCAGAATTGACATTCCGGTTCATTGTACGGATACCCTGGATGCCTTTTTCGGAATAAAGCTTTACAGTATTCATGATAGTAGCCATACATACACAATTTGTTTTGGCAGCCTGTGCATGGGTAAGAACTTTACCGTGTGCCTCATCTAGATCAAAGATAATCTGGCATCTGTTTCGAACAGTTTTGGTTGTTTGTTTTTTACGCATAACAGATTTTAGTTCCTTGGGTTCGTCATCCGTTAATGAAATATTATATTTTTTGGTCTTGCCATCTAAAATCACCGCCGCTTCTTTTTAGTTATCATGAAACGGTTTGTCAGGTCTTAAAATTAATTAAATATCAACGATACAGTACACTAGTGTATATATCTTTTCTGGGGATTGCTCTTCCTCATTTTTAAACAATTATATAACTTCCACATTTCTTTATTTGTTAAGTTATTTTATGAAGTACAACGCAATCGCTAATCCCGTAGGATTTACATTATATAATTTTGAAAGATTTTGAATCGTATTTTCTGTGCTTCCTGTCCTTAATAACATAAGTACAACCAAATAAAACACAATATTTAAAATAAATTCCATGCTTGCTTTGTTATGGTAATAGTTAAAGGACTGTATTATTGCTATACTCCCTACTCCCACTATGCAAGTTGCTACAATTTCAAAAATACTATCAGAAGGTATTGCATATACTAACAGCATATACACAAATGATTGAATACATAGAAAATTTCCTATATAACTCAAAACACGCTTTAGTCCTTGATACTTCTTTATTTTTACCATAAAAAATGTAATAAGACAGTTAATAATTGTATATCCAATTAAAAAGATATATAAATGTGTACTTATCCATCCTACTATTTTTATAAGAAAATAACATGCAATCATAAAAGGAACTGCTAGTAAAAATAATATAATGCCATTAGTTTCTGAATGCTCTACACATAAATTTTCATATGTGCAGAAGTATCCTTTACCATCATAAAACCCAGCTCCTGGAGGTACCCAATTTCCTTTTGAATCATAAAATCCCTCTCCTGGACTCCTACGGTATCCTTTTGAGTCATAAAACACACCACCTGGAGATACCCAATTTCCTTTAGCATCATAGAATCCATCACCAATATCTCTCCAATATCCTTTTGAGTCGTAAAACCCCATGTTCTTCTATTTCCTATTTTTCAATAAAACAAAATACCTGCACAATCCAATTATTGCGATAATTAATCCACAGATATATCCTACAAGCAAATACAAAATGAATATTATGATACCAATTGCAATATTATTTGAAAATAACGCACCAACAGTCGCAACGCCAAATAATGCTCTCATAACAGCCCAACCAAATATTAATAAATCAATAACACAAATAAACTCTCCTATTGTAAATAGAGTACTAGCAAAATCAAAAGCAAAACTCTGTAACAATACACTAATAATTATTACTATAATTCCAATTCCAAATCCAATAAGACGCGGTTTTAAATACATAAGTTGTTCTTCATCTGTTTCTCCAAATAATTTTCTTATCATTTTATCAATTTCCTTCCTAATTATAGTATGGTGATATTACTATCTTAAATTAGACAGTAAAATTAAAATTCCATTGCACAATTAATTTTATTGACCTTTACAAATTTCTAAAAAAATATTGTCTTTCCATTTATAAGGGAGGACTTCTTCGGCATAAATTTTGTGTTTCATACATTTTTTGTTTTTTTAATATAAATATTGTTAGCTCGCTATACTGTTTCAAGACTGCAAACAATCGATTTAAATAATTCCTATCATTATCTATTACAGCAATCTTTATATTCATACTTTCCTCTTTTCTGCAAATTATCTTTTGCATATTTGACTTATAAAGTCTCTATTATTCATATTTCATTTTATTTACTGATAATTATCGTAATAATTATACGACTTATCGTAGTATTTTTCAATATTATTCTATTTATTTACTACGTTTTTACGTTTATATATACGATTTAAAGAATTATTTGCTACGATTTTACACACTATAATATACGAAACAGCGAATTATGAGGGATTGGATAGTGTATTTTGACTTTTTAAAATACTTTTCAGAATTGAGGAAATTAAAATGAATGTCTTAGACAAAATTATCGAATTAAGAAATGCCAAGGGCTGGTCTGAATATCAGCTTGCCGAAGAGTCCGGCATGGCTCAGTCTACCATTTCTTCATGGTATCGAAAAAATATGATGCCATCCATCCCTTCATTAGAAAAAATATGCAAAGCTTTTGATATGACTCTATCGCAATTTTTCTTAGAAAATGATACAGAAACTGTTTCTCTGACTCCAAAGCAGATTGAGCTAATTAATGCAGCAAACAAGCTTTCACCTGCACAGCTTGATTCTTTGGTTACTTTTCTAAATACAATGAACTAACTTTCTGTTTTATAATCTAAAAGAGAGTATATCACCCCAAAACAAGTGATATACTCTCTTCTTTTATCCAATCCATATCCTTCCCCCGGCTTCTACTGCCTTTTCCAGAACTGCCATGAAGAATGCGAAGCCACTCAGCACGAAGATCAGTACGATTCCTGCCTTATCATAGATAAATTGTCCACCACTTCTGACATTTGATACCAGGATTTCCACACCAAGCATAATAAAAATCACTGGCCAAAGCTTCCATATCCACAAATAGTCCAATATACCGAAGAATAATTGCAGTAAATAGATCACACCTATGGAAATCATCGTAATTCCCAGGGTAATGGTTCCTACCCTATGCGTCATGTTCCTCACTCCCCTTATCTTCCAGCTGCTGTTTCTTGCCCTTTACCATCTGTACACCAATACAAATAATGATGATGGAGAAAATGACCTGTGGTACATTGTTCGTTACATCTTTCCATATCTGTACAGACAGACCATAATAATTCAATACTTTGGTTACAGAACGTGTCACGATCTGCCATATTCCTGCACATCCGATCAGGATAAGTGCCCACGCAAAATACTTTCTGCTTCTGTCCTGCCCGACTGCATTCAAAAGCTTCCATTCCCCTACATTGAAGGTATCCTCCATACTGTAGAACTCCTCATCCGGCAGCCCCGCCAGATTATGCACATGGAAGAAACCATAGAACCAGATTACCGGCAATATATAGCCAAATACATCCAGACTCATCCAGCTGCTCATAGCACCGCAGCCAAAGAACAATGTCATCAGCACGGCTCCCTGTTTCATAAATCCCATATACATTTCACCTGCCCCCGGCAGTAATGAAAAACAAAATCTCCAAAATCCATTTCCTTTACGCATCTATCTTTACCTACCTTCCCATTTCATTCCATTTTCCCGTAACTGTTCCAGCCAGTCCATAGCCTTATTCACATTGCTTTCTTCCCAGCCTGTCTCTATCCGTTCCATCGTATCAATACTTGGAATCATCCCTTCCAGTGCTCCCTGATTCACGATGCTGAATAGCAGGATTGTGATTGCCACTGCTACCGCTGTCCTTAATCCATACAGGAACAGTTCAACTCTGACAGAAGCTTTCGTTACCTTTTTTGCAGTCTGTGTCTGTATGCTGTGGCTCTTTGCCATCACTTCACTTTTCAGCCTTTTGGGAGCTTCCAGCATTGCTGCACTCTCGACCTCATTGATCAGAAGCTCTAATTCATAATCTGTCATCTGTGTATGTTTATCCATGCCTGATCTCCCTTCCCTGCACTTTCCCATACAGCTTCTTTAACATTGCCCTTGCACGATACACCTGTGTCTGTACCGTCTTCTCATTCCTGTCAAGCTCCTGTGCGATCTGCGCCACACTCTGTTCCTTATAGAAGAAGCGATTAGCTATCTCATCATATGGAGGCTTTAGGCTGTTACAGCATTGCAGCAGCCCCTCCATCACGATCGTCTGCAGGCAGGCATCTTCACTGCTGCCATCCGATGAAGTATCCTGTCTTGCCGCAAAGAATTCATCTTCTGTCGGAATTTCCCCTGCTGCACTTTTTCTCTTGTAATCCAGACACTTATTGGTAGCGATTCTTGCCAGCCATGCCTTCTCGTTCCTGCCATCAAACCTGGCTATGTTCCTGTAAGCGGATAAAAAAGTGTCCTGTGTCAGATCTTCCGCATCAAAATAATTACCTGTCATTTTATAGCAGATACTGAATATCAGATTCTGATAAGTATCCAGCCAGTATGACAACTGCTCTTCGTCACTAATTTTATCCACCTCCTGTCTGTAGTTCGATATCGCCTTACATTTATTATAACGAATGCCGTTTTGTTTTTTCTTCAACTTTTTTCAATTTTTTCATAAAATATAGAAAAAGCGCAAAAGGAGCACTACTATGTACTTTCTTGTCGGCATTCTGCTTCTCCTCGTCCTGTTCCTCTCACTCTTTCATCATCACCGTAAGGAAAAAATATGCAAAAGAATCTGTTCCATGTCCTGTGATGAGAAACTGGAACAAATCACCAGTCTGATCGAGCCCTTTGGTTACACCTACATTCCCTGTCAGGATATTTTCTCTACTACCATTGATGCCCCGCAGCGAGCCTTTGGCTATACAGCACTCTATGATTATTATGCGCCACGGTTTGGCATGGTCTTTGACTGCCTGCCCATTTATTTTGACTACGGCGGACGCACCTGGCTTATAGAACTCTGGAAAGGACAATATGGCATCAATCTTGGCTGTGAAGTTGGAATTTACAAAGCCGATTCCCTGGTTGCCCAGTCTCAGCTTCGCACCACTCTCTTCCACAGTATCGAAGATCAGGAAATGCTTCCAATCTCTATTGACCTTTTCTATCAAAATAGCCCTCTGGCACATATCTGCACCAGACACTGGTGGGCGACTGCCTTTGATATGGGAAACTATGCACAGCCTTATGATCTTTCCATGGATGTCCGTATTACCTTCCCTAATATGTCAATGCTGGCTGCCTATGCCAATGCTCTGGATACTTCCGGAAAATGCCTTTACCGGGTATGCGGTTTGCAGATCATGATTCATTTTGACTACTGTTCCCCTTGTCTACTGTCCGGCATACAAAAATGGATCTGCCGCATTACTCAATGGAAGAATCGACACATGTGTCATTTATTTACATGGATTACAAAGCCCTTTACAACCTCCCTTGACCGTCTGCTGTATCTGTATTATTACCTTCCTGTGTCCATCCGTCTTCTGTTTCGTGACAAGAAACGACATAAATGTCACAAAAAAGGTAAAAGGAAGTGTCGCTTATGAGAAATCTGTGTGACATCAGGCTGGATAAAAGCTTCCGTACTGCCCCGGTTCTCGCTCTTACTCCCCACTCACGCATTGTACTGATCAGTGACTGTCATCGTGGCGTCGGTAACTCCAATGACAATTTTCTAAAGAATCAACATTTGTATTTTGCCGCATTGCAATCTTATTATAAACTGGGATTTACTTATATTGAACTGGGTGATGGCGATGAATTATGGGAGAACCGCAGTCTTACTGCCATCCGTGAAATCCATGGTAATGTCTTCTGGCTGCTCTCCCTGTTTGCCAGTGAAGGCAGACTATATCAGCTTTATGGTAATCACGATCATGTATTAAAAGGCAGTTCTGAGATGCCACATCTGGAAGGGTTAATTCTGAAGGTATGTGATTTCGGCACTCAAGCTCCTTGCCTGGAATTTTACCTGACACATGGGCATCAGGCAGATATGCTTAATTCTACGTTATGGAGACTCTCACGTTTCCTTGTTCGTTACCTCTGGAAGCCGCTGGAACAAGTGGGTGTCCTTGACCCTACCAGCGCTGCTAGGAATTATAAGCGACGCAGTCAAAGTGAGAAACGTCTCTCACATTGGGCAATCCATCATAACTGCTATCTTATTACAGGACATACTCACAGACCTGCTCTTGGTAACAACACCACCCATTATTTCAATACCGGAAGCTGTGTCCATCCTCGCTGCATTACCTGTCTTGAAATCGAGAATGGCGCCATTACCCTCGTGAAATGGTCGATGGAAACCAGACCAGACAATTCACTCTATGTAGCCAGGACACCATTGGCAGGTCCTCTCCCACTTCTGGAACTGGGCTCTACTCCTCCCTGACCTGCCCCGGTGTTATGCCGGTATATTTCTTAAATACGCGGCTAAAATAATAGACATCACGAAAGCCTGTCTGTGCCGCAATCTCCTCCATGGAATAGAAGCCCGTCATCAATAACTGTCTGGCACGTTCCACACGCACCGTATTCAGATAATGAAATATCGTTTTGTCTGTCCACTTTGTAAACTGCCTGTTCAGATAATCAAAATGATAATGATACTTCTCTGCCAGCATTTCCCCTGAAATTTCCTCCTGATAAGAAGTATTTAGATAAGTAATCAACTGTGGAATCACCTCTCTGACCTTACCATGCACCGGTACTGTTTTTCGATGCATACTGTTGGCATAATCTGCTGCTTCTATCAATAATAACTCCTGAAAAAGACATTCTGCCTGTATCTGGTCATATGGCTCATGCCCCCTGAACAATTGCGTCATATTCCTTGCAATCTCCCTGCATCGAAGAGTTTTGAGCATCTCATCCATATGATAATATTTGGGAATCCTGATATCCTTATCCTGCCTGCCAGTCCAAGCCCCATCCTGCTCTTTACCTTCTGTATCAGTATAGTCCCCTTCGGACATGCATCCTTTCCCACCAACACTCAGCTCTCTGATATCCTGTGAGAAATGCACATACAGGAAGTTACATACAGAAGTCCGATATCCCACATGCTTACGGGTAGGATCTAACAAAATACAGTCATTCTCCACCAGATGATACTCCTCTTCTCCCTCTCGTAGGTACATCTCCCCCTCCAGAATATAGTAGAAAATATATTCATGATACTGCCTGCTAAAATGAATATAAGGCGGCTTCACATGTGCAATATCCGTCATGGAAACCACAGGCAGCCTTTCTGCATTTATGTCAAATATAACGCTATTTTCCAAATCTATCTCACTCCCTTATCCATTATGAACATTGCGTTTATCAAAATTCTATATGCAGCTTGCATAGCCCCATTAAATAATAGGAAATATTACAACCCTTCACTCCATATGCGTTAAATATGCTCGTTTCCAAGCATATTCTGATGCAATCTTCCACCCTCTGTAATCACAATCTATTATACCTTATAAAGTCGCTAAAGTACAAATCTAAATCACTATTTCTTATTGTTTATCCTCCATAACCAACTACAATATACCTTAGATAGGAAATTACGAAACACCCTATTCCAGTTACAGAATTGCGCTGACTTAACTATGCATAAACAGGCACTTGAAAAACGTCAGCACTTAGGCGCTGTCCTTTAGCGCCTTATGTACTGCTACGTTTTTCACGTAGCGAGAGCGTGCCTGTGCTGCATGGTTAAGTCAGCACAATTCGTCACTCTCCCCACTCCCGTTTCGTAAACACCCAAGAACAGTTGATTCAATGGAGGTCTTCACCCATGAAGGATATGACACAAGGCAATCCTACCCGACTTATTATTTCATTTGCAATTCCCATGCTGATCGGCAATATCTTTCAGCAGATCTATAATGTAGCAGACACCATCATTGTAGGTCGTTTTCTTGGCGCCAGTGCACTTGCTGGTGTTGGCAGCACAGGAACTCTTACCTGCTTTCTTACTGCTCTGGTCATCGGACTGTGTAATGGCGCCGGTCTGGTCGCTGCCCAGTGCTTTGGCTGTCGCAATACAGAGAAATTAAAACAGGTCATCGTTGCCCTGATCTGGACTGCGGGAAGCCTGACTATTGTTGTCTCTCTGCTTGGTATATTCTGTTCCAGATTTTTTCTAAGATTACTGAGTGTTCCTGAAGATGTCATGGATTACTCGGTAACTTACCTTAGAATCATATACAGCTTCGTAATCGGCAGTGTCATTTATAACGGAACTGCTTCCCTGCTTAGAAGCACCGGAGATTCCAAGACACCTCTCTATGCCGTTATTGCTTCGTCTATGGTCAATATATGTCTGGATCTTCTCTTTATTCTGGTATGTGATCTTGGCGTAGCAGGAGCCGCTTATGCAACCATACTTTCTCAATGTATGTCTGCATCTGTCTGCATAATCAGTCTGTATCGCAAACGTAAGGAACTTGGCATTACCAATCTCAACTGGCATGCAGACCGAAATAATGTGCTTCTGATCATAAAGACAGGCTTTCCCTCTGCTTTTCAATCCTGTATGATCTCCCTGGGCGGCATGAGTGTACAACGTCTGGTCAACTCCTATGGTTCTTCTGTTATGGCTGCTTATGTGGCTGCCAACCGCATCGACAGTGTAGCCATTCAAGTCATTGTGTCTATCGGTACTGCACTCTCTGTATTTACCGGTCAGAACATGGGACAGAACAATTTTGCCCGTATTCATGAAGGACTGCGCAAGACCCTGGCAATGATGATGGCAGCTAGTATCTCTATTGCCACCTGTGTGCTGCTGTTCCGCTATCCACTCATGAAGCTGTTTCTGGACGAGAGCAGCGCAGGAGATGCCATACAAATAGGCGCCACCTATCTTTCGATTATCGGTGTCGCCTATGTAATTGCCGGAATTATGCAAAGCTATCAGAATGTCATTCGTGGCTCGGGTGATGTCAACACCTGTATGGTGGCCGGTCTGACTGAGCTGGCTGGCAGAATTGTATTTGCCTACCTGCTCTCTTGCCTAATCGGTTCTACGGGTATCTGGATCGCTACGCCCCTCTCCTGGAGCTGTGGTTGCGTTATCCCCGTTATCCGCTACTATTCCGGCAAGTGGAAGACTAAGAAGCTAGTATAACCCCACATCCTATCCTGGCGCCAGAATTACCTGACGGCTGTGTCGTAAAATTATCCGGCATTGCATAGAAATCAGAGTCTTAAAGAATTTCACAGAACCTCCAAGTCTTGGATTGTCCTCGTTTCCCCGTATCCATGCCACTGCCGCAGGTGTATTCCTTTGTAAGATATCCTGAAAAATATCAGCAGGCGTTGTATTATTCATATGATGAATACCTTTTTCTTTTTATTCTATGCATGCAAAAGGCAGCAAGTGTATGACCTGCTGCCTTTTATCCTAAATACTATTTAATTACAGTCTTTCAACGCCAATCGTTACGTTCTCGCCGTTAACATTCCAGTCCTTGGTATGTGTACCGCCTGCTGTATATGCAAATGCATCAGCCAGTACCTTCTCACCGATGGATTTCTCATTCTTCTCTACAACAGCAGCGATTCTGTCATTACCACTGATGTATACCTTGATATGATCCATTACTTCAAAGCCTGAATCCTTACGCATAGTCTGAATCTTACTGATGACTTCATATACGAAACCTTCCTCGATCAGCTCTTCTGTCAGGTTCGTATCCAGTACAACGGTTACTGTGTTGTCAGCTTCTGTTACATAGCCTTCCTTCTGGGAGATATCAATTAACAGATCTTCCTCAGCAAGCTTTACTTCTGTGCCGTTTACATCAAATGCGATAAAGCCGTTGGCTTTTAACTCATCCATAGCTGCATTGCCATCAATAGAGGCAAGTGTCTTCTGGATGCCGCCTAACTGCTTACCATACTTAGGACCTACTGTACGAAGCTGTGGCTTGAAAGTATAAGTTGTAAAGTCTCTTACATCATCTGTAAAGACTACCTTCTTGACATTCAATTCATCTTCGATGATTTCCTGATAGAACTCGCTTAATGTGAAAGGAGCCTTGATGAACATTGTGCTGATAGGCTGACGATTCTTGATGTTCGCTGTATTTCTGCAGGCACGTCCCATAACAACTACCTTCAATACGGCTTCCATATCCTCTTCCAGCTTCTTATCTACGAACTTCTCATTTACAGTCGGGAAGTCGCACAGATGAATACTTTCAGGAGCATTCTTGTCGATGCTTCTTACCAGGTTCTGATAAATGTCTTCTGTCATGAAAGGAATCATAGGTGCTGCTGCCTTGGAGATTGTAACCAGTGCTGTATAAAGAGTCATATAAGCATTGATCTTATCCTGCTCCATGCCTTTTGCCCAGAAACGCTCACGGCTTCTTCTGACATACCAGTTACTCATCTCATCTACGAACTCCTGTAATGCTCTTGCAGCTTCAGGGATTCTGTAATGATCCAGGTTATCATCAACCTCTCCGACTACTGTATTCAGCTTGGAAAGTAACCATTTATCCATTACAGGAAGTTTATCATAATCCAGTGTATATTTTGTTGCATCGAAGTTATCAATGTTTGCATACAGTACGAAGAATGCATAAGTGTTCCACAGAGTACCCATGAACTTACGCTGTCCTTCCTGTACAGCCTTGCCATGGAAACGGTTAGGAAGCCATGGAGCGGAGTTGATATAGAAGTACCAGCGGATCGCATCTGCACCATACTGTCCCAGTGCTTCAAAAGGATCTACTGCATTTCCCTTGGACTTGGACATCTTCTGTCCGTTCTCATCCTGAACATGTCCCAGAACAATAACATTTTCATAAGGAGCCTTGTTAAATAACAGGGTAGACTCTGCCATCAGAGAGTGGAACCATCCACGAGTCTGGTCAACTGCTTCTGAAATGAACTGTGCAGGGAACTGCTTCTCGAATACTTCCTTATTTTCAAAAGGATAATGATGCTGCGCAAAAGGCATTGCACCTGAGTCGAACCAACAGTCAAGTACTTCCGGTACACGCTTCATTGTCTTGCCACACTCAGGGCAAGGGAAAGTTACTTCATCAATATACGGTCTGTGAAGCTCTACCTTGGCTGCATCAGGATTGCCGCTGCGCTCTGCCAGTTCTGCCCTGCTGCCGATACATTCTCTGTGTCCACATTCACATTCCCAGATATTGAGCGGAGTACCCCAGTAACGGTTACGTGAAATCGCCCAGTCCTGAATATTCTCAAGCCAGTTGCCGAAACGTCCCTTACCGATGGATTCAGGAATCCAGTTTACTGTATTATTGTTGCGGATCAGATCATCCTTCACTGCTGTTTCCTTGATATACCATGACTCTCTTGCATAGTAGATAAGAGGTGTGTCACATCTCCAGCAATGAGGATATTCATGTTCAAATTTCGGAGCATCAAAGAGTTGTCCCTTGGACTCCAGGTCTTTTAATACTTCAGGGTCTGCTTTCTTTACAAATAATCCGGCAAAAGGTGTTTCCTTGGTCATTTCACCCTTGCCATCTACGAACTGTACGAATGGCAGATCATAATTACGTCCAACATTGGCATCATCTTCACCAAATGCAGGAGCGATATGAACGATACCAGTACCATCTGTCATTGTGACATAAGTGTCACATGTGACAAAGAATCCCTTCTTATTCTGCTTGTCTGCACACTCTTTTGCACATGCATAAAGCGGCTCATACTCTTTATATTCCAGATCCTTACCTGTGTAAGTCTCTAATACTTCATATGCCTTCTGTCCTTCTTCTGTTGCCAGCTTACCTAATACCTTATCAGCCAGTGCCTGTGCCAGATAGTAAGTATAGCCGTCAGCAGCCTTTACCTTTACATAGGTATCATTCGGGTTTACACAGAGTGCAACGTTACTTGGCAGTGTCCATGGAGTTGTTGTCCATACCAAGAAGTATGCATCTTCTCCTGCTGCCTTGAATCTTGCGATTGCGGAACGCTCTTTTACAGTTTTATATCCCTGGGATACTTCTGCGGAAGACAGAGGCGTACCACAACGAGGGCAGTAAGGAACAATCTTGAATCCCTTGTATAATAAGCCTTTGTTCCAGATTTCTTTCAGAGCCCACCACTCAGACTCAATGAAATTATCATCATAAGTTACATATGGGTTATCCATATCAGCCCAGAAACCTACTGTGCCTGAGAAATCTTCCCACATTCCCTTATATTTCCATACGGACTCCTTACATTTCTTAATGAAAGGCTCCATGCCGTATTCTTCAATCTGCTCTTTACCATTCAATCCTAAGAGCTTCTCTACTTCCAGTTCCACAGGAAGACCATGTGTGTCCCATCCTGCTTTACGTGGAACCATATAGCCCTTCATTGTTCTGTATCTTGGAATCATATCCTTAATAACACGTGTCAATACGTGTCCGATATGTGGTTTGCCGTTTGCTGTTGGCGGTCCGTCATAGAAGGTATATGTCTCACCTTCCTTGCGATTTTCCATACTCTTCTTAAAAATATCATTGTCTTTCCAGAACTTCTCGACATTCTTCTCTCTGTCCACAAAGTTCATATCTGCTGATACTTTCTGATACATGTTGTTACCTCCATTTTCAATGATATACCGTGAGTTGTATCTGCTTTGCGAAACCAACACAGGCCCGCTCCCGCTACGTGAAAAACGCAGCGGCTACATAGGTGTGCATGAGACTTACGTCCATGCGCACCAAGTACTGGCGTTTTTCAAGTGCCTGTTTATGGTTTGGTAAAGCAGATACAACTCACTGGGTTAATGCATGTCTGGAATAAGCAGACTCACAAGCTTCGCTTGCTCGTTCGCGTTGCTCGCCATAGTATAAGATACAGAATTGTATGCGAGCATGAATTCTGTATCTTATACCATGGCTCTGCTTATCCGCGCAAAAAAGGCTCCGTCCTGTAAATAGGACGAGAGCCTTACAATCGTTATACCACCTATTACAAATGTACTCCATCATAAATGATGTTCATACCTGTTCCCTGTAACGTAGGAAAGACGGCATTGCTTACTTATTACTTTCTACTAATTTTCAGCTCTGCGACTCAGGAGTGATTTTCATTCATCAGCTACTTGCATCGGTTCTCACCTGCTCCGACTCTCTGCGGCGTTCACTCATAAACTACTGTCTCCGTCATGGTCTTTTCTTTTTCATTATAACACTACCGTGTGCCATATATCATATAGTATAAGCACATCCAATTATGGTGTCAAGCAGTTTTCTACAGTATATTCTCTTAGTTTTGTCCGCTTTTCCATATACTTTTTCTGCTATCTTGTCCGTTTTTCCATGTGTTCTTAATCCTCTTCCATCAGCTCGTACAGTGTCTTCCTGGCTTCTTCGACTTTATCTCTATCCTCACTGCGCAGGGCATCTTCAAACAGGCGGATTCCGGCTTCCAACCGTTCACGCTGCTTTCCTAAGGATTCCTCATACATACGTTCTGCTCGAAGTAATACAAGTTTATTTTCTTCCTGATCGCGCAGTTGTATCTTCAGATAGGCCAATTCTTCCATTCGTTTCGCAATTTCTTCTTCTGTCATGGCATTATCCTTACCTTTGATCACCATTTTACTTGTCTCACCCGTTGATACAACTTTCGCCTCTACTTCCAACAGTGAATTGATATCGTATGTATAAGTAACATCAATTGCCTCTTCACCTTTGGGCGCCTTGGGAACCTTTATCTCCAATTCTCCTAGATACAAATTATTTCTTGCCAGTCGGCTCTCTCCCTGTAATACTCTTACAGTCACCCTGTCCTGATCGTCATGCACTGTATAGAGTCGCTTCGTCTTACTTGTCGGTATCACTGTATTTCTGTCAATGATCGGACAGTAATGTCCATCCTCCATCAGACCATCACTGTATTCCATGACAACCTCAGTTCCCAGAGTAAAAGAGCATACATCGGTAAGAATCATTTCTTTTACAGCTTCTTTACGCTCCTTCATAGCACCCTGAATTGCCGCGCCAAGTGCAACTGCTTCATCTGGATTGATGCTCGTGTCCGGGAATTTATGAAATACCCGGATAAAGAAGTCTCTGAATATCTGTAATTTGGTCGCTCCACCGATCAATACGACCTCATCAATGTCTTTTAAGGATAAGCCTGCATCTGAGAGACTTCGTTTAACCGGTTCCCGAATCTTCGAGAAAAGATCTTCACATTCCTCTTCATATTCTTTCGTGGTAATTTCCACTGTTTCAGGCTCGTCCTTAATAAGACAGGTTATCTCTACCTTATCTGCATCATTGATTCTGCGTTTTGCTTCCTCTGCCTGTCTGTGCAGTCTGACCTGTTCCTTGGCAGTCAGGGAATTGGCGTTGATTCCTGTTTTATTCAGGAACATTTTCTCCATAACTTTGGTAAAATCTTCGCCCCCCAGATAATTATCCCCTGCCACGGCGCGCACTTCCAGAATATTCTCATATAACTCTAATATGGATACATCAAAAGTACCACCTCCCAGGTCAAATACCAGGAAACGTGTATCCTCTTTCTTCTCATAGAGACCATAGGCTATTGCAGCAGCTGTAGGCTCTGATATCATACGTTCTACTTTCAGTCCTGCCAACTCTCCTGCTCTCTTGGTGGCTTTACGCCTTTTGTCATCAAAATACGCAGGTACACTGATCACCGCCTCTGTTACCTTTTCTCCCAGATATTCTTCTGCATCTTCCTTCAGTGCACGCAGTACCAGGCTGGAGAGCTCCTCCGGTCTGTATTTTTTTCCACCCAACTGATATTCTCTGTCACTTCCCATACTGCGTTTAAAAGCAGAAGCTACCGTATCAGGATACAGACTCATTCTTTCTAATGCTGTCTCTCCCACGTATACATTGCCCTTTTCATCTACGCTGACAACCGACGGTGTCAGATGTTTCCCCAGACGATTTGGAATAATACGCGGACCATCGGGTGTATAATACGCCACCAGGCTGTTTGTTGTTCCCAGATCAATTCCTACTATCATTGTTTTCTCTCCTGCTCTTCTCCAATATGTGTTCCGCACAGGGCATACAGGTTATAGGGCTGCCTTGCCAGCAGCTCTTCAAATATACTGCGCGCCTGTTCCATATCTCCTTCATATGCCTTTTGCAAAGCTCTTGCCAGACTGCACCTCATACATTCTGCATGATTACACAGCCTGCATCTCTCACTTTTTTCCAATCGTTCCAATACCTGTGCTGACGCCTGCAGGTCTTTTGTATACAATGCCGCCATGTATTCCAGATATCTGACATATCTCTCTTTATAGAAAAAGTCACCAATAGGATTATGCAAGTAATCCTCAAGACGTTTTGCACAGTTTCTGCCTTCTTCTTCATAAGGAAATACATCCTGCTGTTGTACAGATTCCTTTTCTTTTACAAAAATCCCTCTGATTTTCTCCAGCAGTGTCTTTTCTTTAACCCCACTCTGGGTGGCTGCACTTTCCTGCAACTTCATAAGCGCCAGTAAGAACAGCTCATTTGCACACAGGTCAGTATACATTTTCGCCGGCAATCTCACGTTTTTCTTAGTCTGTATATGGAATATATCACGAAAAGCCTTCAAAGCCTGCGTCCATTTGCCCTGCCGCATTAACTGCCATGCCCATATATGCTCACATTCAAGCTCCTGTATGGTTCTGCCGTTATTCGCCGATTGCGATTTAAGATGTCTGTACATGCAGTCATGGGCTTTGTCTGCCTTTTCCCAATCTGCTGCGTACACATACATGCGGTAAATAAACTTAAAGTATTCGCTGTGACGATTCATATAAGTATTTAATATGATTATTGCCCTTCCCACCTGATTACTTCTGGCATAGTTGGCACTGATGTTCTTCATGGATGCTAGAGATTCCTGCTGTTCGCTGAAAGTATCTATCAGTTTCTCATAAGTCTGCGCCGCCAGTGCATACTCTCCCATAAGTTCATATGTCTGCGCTTTATTTCCTAAAGTCGTTGCATTGGGTTCCTCTTTTCCCTCTCGATACATATAATATAATGCCTTTTCAAAATAAGGTAGTGCCAGTTCATATTGCCCCTGATATTTCAACGCACATCCTATATTATTATAGGCAAACTGATCCGCCGGGTCACGCTCCAGTATTTTTCTAAAATCTTTCAGTGCCTGCTCATACTCCTTCGCAGCCATGCTGAACAATCCTCTGGCATTTAATATGTAATTACACGGATACAGATTCAGGTATTTTGTAATGATCGGATAACCTTCTGTATAATATCTGATCTGCCCGGACTCCATAAGTTTTCTGTAGTAATCCCGGTTAAATTCATCCAGATACTGACTGATAGGATAATCCTTGGTTTTCTCTTCACCTGTGTAGGCATATGCATCCAGGTAAGCACTATTCACCTGATTCTTTCCAGCCAGATCCAGTATTTCCTTTAGCTTGTCCTTCTTTTTAAGGTCATAATATACTTTTGCAACCTCTTCATATGGTCTCTCAAATTCAGGAAAAGCCTTGATACATTCCATACCACACCGGATTACATTCCCTGCATCCCACAGCTTCACGTATACTTCCAGCATCAGTGCATAGGCATACTGAATCTGGTAACGATTCAGAAGTTCATCTGCCAGACTCAGGCTCTTATTATATTCTTCCATCTCCATATAGATTCTGGCTGCATCAATCAATGCATTGGGATTAGTATTTTCCTGCTGTCTATAGAATTGATATTCTTCCAGTGCATTGGCATAATATTTCGAATATGCACGTCCCATCATATGATATGTGGTCATTTGAATCCTGTGAGCGATTTCTATATTCCTGTTATACTCTTCCACTTCCTCCTGCTTCTGTGGAACTGTCTGAGCCAGTAGAAGCTTCTGCCATTGTCTTGCTGTTTCCAACGTTTTATCAAACAGCCCCTGTGCCATATAGATACGTGCACACAATCCCAGATATTCTACTTTCATTTCCGAAGGTATCAGCCCTGCCATTTCCTGTGTCAGTTTATCTGCCGCCAGATAACGATCCTCCTGCAAAAGACACCAGGCAAGCTCCTTGGCTGCCTCTATATCCTTATTCTGCTGCCACTTTGCTCGATAGTCCTGTTCCAGCTGATGATTGACACGAATCCTGAGCTTCATGATTTCATCATCCTGCCCTCTTCGCATGACAATCCTGATACATTCTTTGGCATCCTCATACCGGCTCTGGTCTGCATATAAAAAAGCCAGACGGTAATTAGCCATGTAGTGATGCCTGTCCTGTTCCTTTAATATCTGATAGCAGTTAATTGCCTTATCTACCTGTCTTGTATCATAATAGAACTCTGCAAGCTGATACAATATGGTCATATCCTGTGGAAAATTCTCACGAAGTCTCTCATATATGCCCTGTGCCTGTTCCACCTCATCATTTCCCCGGCACCTTGCTGCACGCAACAGTTCCATATATGGATGAGAGATTCCCAGTCCATCTGCCTGCTGCAACAGTTCATCCAGCTTCTGATAATCCTTTTGTTGCAGACAGTCCCAGGACGTATTATAGCAACGGATAAAGCTGTCATAATCTGCATCCTCTGCACCTTCAAATAGGGTATAATCAAGGACTTCCTTCGTCATGCAGCGACGAATCATAAAATCTATGAAGTCAGCGGGGAACTGCTCCCTTAACTTTCCTGCATTCTCCTGAATGTGCAGTTCTTGACTGATTACTTTCCATACTGTATCCGGATAATTAAAATGATTCATCAGAAAAATCAACAGCTTCTTCTGACATTCCTCATTTGTATCCAGCGAAACATAGATATCATCCTGAAAAAGTTCCTTCCACTGTCTCACGTCACATCTTGAACTGAGTCTGCCATATAGCATTTCTGCTCTGTGAACCCACTCCCCAGATGGCGTATGGTCTGCTTTTTCCTCTTCTTTGGGCTGTTCTTCTTCATTTTGGGCATAGTCACAGGCAGCTTCATACGCCTCTCTTAATCTCTTAAATCCTTCCGGATCATCCTCCGGATTGGTATGCATCAGTTGCTGACGATATGCATTTTTCAATGCTCTCTCATCTTTTGTTTCATCTATTCCCAATATAGCAAATATTTCCTCTTTCTGCATATTCGCTCTCTCCTTATGCTGTACATTTCACAAATACTGTTTCACAATTATCTATATTGTACCAAGTTGAATGATTTTCGTAAATATGAAGTATCATCCAGTTTTGCACAAAAAAAGCAGGCAGCTTACACTGCCCGCTCATAATTAATCATATAAATGACATCTGACAATATGTCCATTGCCCATATCCTTGGCTTCCGGTGCCTGTTCCTTACAGATGCCCATACATTCCTTACAACGTGTATGGAACTTACAGCCTGAAGGTGGATTAGCCGGTGAAGGAATGTCGCCTTCCAGAATCGTTCTGTTAATCTTGATATCCGGATCCGGCATTGGAATCGCACTAAACAGAGCCTTGGTGTAAGGATGTAATGGATTCTCGAAGATATCACTGGTGTTACCAGTCTCAACCAGTCCGCCCAGATACATAACGCCTACTGTATCAGAGATATGCTCTACAACTGACAGATCATGAGAAATGAACAGATATGTCAGGTTCATCTTCTCCTGTAATTCTTTTAACAGGTTAATGATCTGTGCCTGAATAGATACGTCAAGTGCTGATACAGGCTCATCACAGACGATAAATTCAGGATTCAGTGCCAGTGCCCTGGCGATACAGATACGTTGTCTTTGTCCACCGGAGAACTCATGAGGATATCTATCCTTATGATAATCCTGCAGACCACAGTTCTTCATAACCTGCGAAATATACGCATCATATTCGTTCTTTGGAACAATATTGTGTTCCTTTACAGCTTCACCGATAATCTCACCAATCGGAAGTCTCGGTGACAGGGATGAGTAAGGGTCCTGGAAAATAATCTGCATCTTGGTACGCAGTTCTCTCAGCTTCTTCTTATCTACATCACTGACATCTTCTCCATTAAAGAGAATCGTTCCTTCTGTCTTCTCAATCAGACGAAGAATTGTACGGCCTGTCGTAGATTTACCACAGCCGGACTCACCAACAAGTCCCATCGTAGTACCACGCTTAATGCTGAAAGATACATCATCTACCGCTTTTACATTACCTGTTACGCCGCCAAAGAAGCCGCCTTTAATTGGGAAGTATTTCTTTAAATGAGACACCTCCAGAATATTATCAGGATCATGCATGATCATATTATCATTACTCATTCTGAGTGCCTCCTTCCTTACAACGATAACAGCTTACTACATGAGTTGGAGATACATGATAAGCTGCCGGATAAGCACCTTCACATCCCTCAACACACATTTCACAACGATCTTTGAAATAACAGTAGTTAGGCATATCTACCGGATTCGGTACGCTGCCTGGAATACTGTAAAGTTTATCAATATGCTTACCAACTACCGGCTTGGAGTTCATCAGTCCGATTGTATAAGGATGTCTTGGATCTTTGAAGATTTCTCTTGCTGTACCCTTTTCCACAACACGTCCTGCATACATAACTACCACATAGTCAGCCATTTCTGCAACAACACCCAAGTCATGCGTAATCAGCATGATAGAGCTGTTGATCTTATCCTTTAAGTTACGGAGCAGATCCAGCACCTGTGCCTGAATCGTAACGTCCAGGGCAGTTGTGGGTTCATCTGCAATAATCAGCTTAGGATTGCAGGCAAGTGCCATAGCGATACAGATACGCTGTCTCATACCACCGGATAATTCGTGTGGGTACATTCTGTATACGCCTTCTTTATTGGCAATTCCTACCATGTCAAGCATTTCTATCGTTCGTGCCTTGACCTGTTCCTTGGTCATTTGCGGATTGTGCAGTGCAATAACCTCATCTACCTGTTCCCCGATACGAAATACCGGATTTAGGGAAGTCATAGGCTCCTGGAAGATCATGGACATATAGTTACCACGTAACTTCTGCATTACCTCGTTTGGTGCATTGACTACATTAATGACCTGTTCTCCGGTGTTAAAACGGATCTCACCTTCCACGGTCTGACCGGATGGTCTCTGTACAAGCTGCATCAGGGAAAGACTGGTTACGGACTTACCACAGCCGGACTCTCCTACGATACCGACTGTCTTACCCTGTGGTACATCAAAGGACACACCATCTACAGATTTTACTGTTCCGATATCTGTGAAGAAATAAGTATGCACATTGTCAAATTCTACACAGTTATCAGCATTTTTCATTTGTGTGATATATTCTGATTCAGGAATATGTTTTCTGTTTCTCTTCTTCTCCAGCTCGTTTGTAATCTTACGATTCTGTCTGGAGATTGCACGCGATTCTTTCGCAGATATATAATTAGCGCTCTTTTTCTTATTACCGAATGCCATCGCTACCACCTACCGTTTCATCTTAGGGTCAAACGCATCACGCAGACCATCACCAATAAAGTTAAATGCAAGTACAGTCAACAGGATCAGCAGACCTGCCGGAATCCATACGAACAGATAATTTGTCATAACATACGAGTCATTAACTGCATTGATAATACTTCCCCAGGAAGCTGCCGGATACTTGATACCAAGCCCAAGGAAGCTAAGGGTTGCCTCTGCCAGAATGACATCACCAAGTCCCATTGTTGCAAATACGATAAGCTGAGGTACTACGTTAGGAATCAGGTGCTTGAAGATCCTGCGGCTTACTCTGATACCGGTCGCTTCTGTCGCCACCATGAATTCCTGTTCACGTAAGGACAGAATCTGTCCACGTACAATACGGGCAATACCTACCCAGCCAATAATACTCATAACAACACATAAGCTGTAAATACGGACTGTCGCACTGGCTCTGTAATGATCCATGATAGAACCAAGGATCAGGTACAGGGGCATGGCAGGGATACAGTAAATAACATCTACCAGACGCATCAGGATATTGTCTACCCAGCCGCCGAAGTAACCTGCAATACCACCAATGATGACACCAATCAATACTTCAATGAATACAACAACGAAACCAATCAGCAGTGAGATACGTCCACCGTACATCAGACGCGCCAGCAGATCCATACCATTGGCATCTGTTCCTATCCAGTGATCCTTAGAAGGCTTTGCGTAAGTATCAATCACTCTCGTCTCCTGGTTACGCTGAATGATGTACTGACCAGTCTTCTCAGAGATAAGATACGTATCTGTCTCTCCTGCTCCATCTGTATATTCAAAGGATTCTGTGCCCTCTTCAATCGCAAGAATCGCTGCCTCCTTAAAATCAGGTGTTAAGAACACACCACCTACAACACTGTTGATATTCATGTCGGAGATATAAGCATAATCTGCTCCATCTGTAGTCTTTACCATGGCAGAGTCTTCACCCTCAAGCTCCAGCTCATAGGTTGTACCTGCTGCATCAAATTTCTTTGCGCCATCACTCATGGCAATCAGTGCATTCTTATAGAAATCATAAGATAACTTCGTATCAGCAGAATATGGTGTAAAAGACATCTTACAGGCAACTGCCATCTCATTTACAATATAAAGCAGCTCCTTACCGGTAGAATCATCTACGATATAGGATACGCCATCATATTCAAAGTAATTATCCCCTGCTGCAACTGCCTGATTATGTTCGTCAGATCTCATTGCCTTGGGATTCTTGGTATCTTCTGCACTGTAGATTACATAAGCGTTATCTTCCAGCTTTCTGATACCGATTTTGGAACCGTCTCTTGTCTCTACGATGTTCTGCTTCTTACCAATTGCCAGGATTGTCTTGGAAAAGATATCACTTGGCAGTGTAACATCCTCTGCCTGATACATCTGATAATCGTCAATATAAGTTGCACCTGCATAATCCTTCTTCATTTCCTCTGTACGGTAGAATACCTGGCTCTGGGAGTAAGGGATAATTGCTCCCCCCAGGAAAGAGAACAGGAACATACAGATAATAATTACCATACCGATAATGGCAAGCTTGTTTCTAAAGAAACGTTTTGCTACCAGCATTCCGGGAGAAAGTACCTTAACACGCTGTGCATCGTCTAACTTCATATTTTCATTGTTCATAGCATTTTCTTCGTTAGCCATGTTCTTTCTCCTTTCTAATTTACTCTGACACGAGGGTCAACAACTGCGTAGAGAATATCTGCAATCAGGTTGCCCAATAAGATTAACACTGCACTGAACAGCATATAGAACATAACAAAAGGAATATCTCCTAATGTAATACACTGATAGGAAGTATATCCGATACCCGGAATCTGGAACAGTGTCTCCGTGATCAGGGCACCACCGAACAGACTGGGCAGAGTACCGCCAAGCAGGGTAATAATGGGAATCAGAATATTACGGAATGCATGATGATTGATGACCTTCTTCTCAGGAAGACCCTTTGCACGGGCAGTACGGATATAATCTGCATTCAATACCTCAAGCATATTGGTACGTGTATAACGCATCAGGGAACCGATACTTACAATTGTCAGTGTCAGTACCGGCATGATCATATGCTTGGCAATATCTAGGAACTGTCCCATAGGACTTAACTGCTGATGCATACGTCCTACGATACCGTACAGGTCAAGCCAGTTAAGCTTCACTGCAAAAATCCACTTCAGAATCGTTGCAAAGAAGAAGCTGGGCAGTGATATACCGATCAACGCAATAACCGTAATAGAATAGTCCGTCAGTGAATACTGCTTTCTGGCCGCTGCCACACCGGCAGGAATCGCAATGATGATCTCCAGAATAAAGGAAGCAAGTCCTAATGCAAAGGAATACCAGATCACGCTGGCAAACTTCTGTAATACAGGCTGGTTGTATAACCAGGAATCACCGAACTGTCCACGGATTGCCTTGGATGCCCATACGAAATATCCCTGGATCACACTGTCATCCAGTCCGTATGCAGCATTTAACTGCTGTAACCATTCATCATAGCTCTTAGCCCCAGGTTTCTGTGATAATTCCATAGCCTTTGTCTCTACGAAGGAGGCAGGCATGCAGCGCATGATGCCATAAATGATCATAGATACAAAGAATAGAAGCACTATGGAAATCAATAATCTTTTTACTACAAATTTCTTCATTGTCTTCTCTCCTTACTATTGCCTTTCCAAAGGCATTTCGCCAGAGGGCACACCACCCTTTCGCGAAATACCTTCGCATTTACAGTATAAAAGGGGATATGTATGTAGCATATCCCCCTTTTAGCTGCATGATTCTGTAAAAAGAATTTATTTTCTGTCAGGAATATTAGTTCATTTCAATCTTTTCGATTTCAGCACGGTAATTCCAGAAAGGTGTCGGATCCTTTACGATAGAATCTGCATTTACTCTTTCTGCACTGTAGATCATGCATTCCTGTCTCTGATATACAGGGATTTCTACAGCGTAATCTACGATGTAATCCAGTGCTTCCTTGTAAACTGCCTTACGGTATTCCTGATCTGTACTTGTACGGCCTTCCATTACAAGTTCGTCAAGCTCCGGCTGGTAGATTCTGTAGTTCTTAGCACTACCGCCTTCGCTGTGGTAAATCTGGAACATATCAGGATCTGGAGTTGCTGACCATGCTGCACACCACATATCAATTGTACCGCCGTTGATACCATCCCATAACTGAGAAGTATCAGATAAGTCGTTGATAACCATATCAAAACCGATTGTCTTTAATGCTTCAGATGCTGCTGTCAGGATACCGAAGGAAGGATGATCTCCGCTGCCGCCTGCTGGAATTGTAGCTGTACACTCTAATCTGCCGCCTGCTGGAGCTGCTGTCAGCTTGCCATCTGTTACTGTATAACCGGCTGCTTCGAAGTAGCCAAGTGCCGCATCAAGTGCTGCTGCATACTTCTCGTCTTCTGTCATACCATCTGTATAGATTTCGTTACCATCTACATCTGTAGAGAATGCTACCTTATAATCAGGGTCAGACTTCTGAGGAGCTGCCCAGCTTGTGTTCGTAATAGGATAGTTGATTACAGATGCTGCCTCTCCATAGTAGGAGTCGATTACAACATCACGGTATGCTGCGATTACAGTTGCAATAGCTTTTCTGAAGTCCTTGGAAGCTTCGCTGCCTGCATCATCACCAACCTTCATCAGCTGGGAATTCATACCAATATAACCATATCCAAGATAGTCTGTAAGGCATGTGATCAGCTTGTCACCGGATAATTCGCCGTTGCTGTTCTCACCCTTGATCTGTGCCATAACATCCTTGGAGATAGAAGGAGAAGCAATATCTGTAGTTCCCTGTACAACACCAGGAAGCTTATCAGCTTCGGAAGTTGTCTTCCACTGCAGATTCTTTGTCTTAGGAGCGCCCTTGTAATAATACTCGTTTGCTTCCATGTATACGATCTTGTTATCATAGCTTACATACTTGTAAGGACCAGCGCCCATAGGAGCGGTTGTCTTAGCTCTTACAGAGCTTAAATCACCCTTAGGGAATCCGAACTGGTTGTTATCATAGTCATATAAGCTCTCATCACCATAGTAGTGTAATGGAGATACATAAACTGCTAACTGATAGATAGCTGTTGCATCAACTTCTGTTAAAGTTACACGTACAGAGTTGTCGCCTGTCTTCTGGATACCTTCAATGTGGTCAACAGAATTACCTGTCTCAACAGTTGCCTTATAGCTGTCATCCAGGAAAGAGAACAAAGAAGACTCAGCTGCTTCTGTGTCAGACAATGTCTGGTAATCACCATCGTAGATAGCTACCATTTCATTCCACATATCTGCATATGTAGGAGCATCTGTCCAGGTTGTATCTGTGCCGTTACCTGTGATAGATCCGTCATCGTTCTGTGTAGCAAATCCCCAGTTTACCATACCGTTAGATACTTCATCCAGACCATCTACTACATAACCTGATGCTGTACAATAATCAGCAATGCTCTTTGCGAAAGCCTCACCTGCTGCAGGAAGATCTGTCTCGAAGAACTTCTTCTGGTCGTCTTCTGTGTAGTATGTGAAATCTGTATTGTCTGCGCCCTTATCCAGCATTAACTGGTATAAAACTGCAGAACCGTTTCTATATGCATCCAGACCCTTGATAGGCAGAGCATACAGAGAAGATGAGCCATCATAAGATGGGTCAAGATATGCATAATAGGAGAAAATTACATCATCGATTGTCAGAGGCTCGCCATCTGCGAACTTCACATCATCACGGATTGTAAAATCATAATCTACTGTGCCATCTGCGTTCTCAGTAACTACACAGTCAGCCATACCTGTATAAGTATAGTCTGTACCGTTGTAGCTTCTTGTCTCACCTTCAATACCGTTGTAAACGATCTCACCCTGACGGTCAACGTCCAGTAACGTTACTGTGGTCAGAAGCCATACATCCTCATCAGGTACTGATTCACCGAAGAATGGGCTGAACTTCTCGCTTACGTCATCATGTGCGATAACAAGCGGTGTGTCTGAATTGCTTGCTGTTTCTGTTGTTGCTGCCTCTGTAGCACCTTCTGTTGCTGCTTCTGTAGCAGGTGTTGTATCAGTAGAAGTATCTGCTGAGGAACCACATCCTGTTAATAAGCTGGCTGCCATTGTGCCTGCTAAAAGAACAGCTACAAGCTTGTTTCTTTTTTTCATAACAAAATCCTCCTTGTTCATATATATGCTTTACCTTTTGCCGTGCTCTTACGGGCAAAGGGAAAAACCTGATTGAAATGTCTTATTCCAGTTTATTCTGGGACTGTTCTGTTCTAAGACCTGCATAAGTCTTATCATAGTATATACCAAACCCTGCTGCTGCTATTATATACAGAATCAAAACGCCTGTATACAGGAATTCTTTGCCTGTCTGCATATCACCTCTGTGGATGACCATATAGATAATATCAAGTATGACACTGATAATCGTCATTACCATGGAACCGATACAGGAACGGCGCATTCTTGCAAGTCCTGTCTCATACTGGGCTGTCTGCATACGCAGGGGATCGCTCCAGTAGCTGAACGCTCCTACCAGGAAGTAAAATACCGGAAGGAATGTAAACAGATAGGGATACAGCACCCAGAAGGTTCTGGAAGAATCCTGATTGACCATACCTGCTGCCACCTGTAATATCAGTAGCACCGCTGCAAATGCCATATTAAGCCAATTGCTCTTTTTCTTCTCCTGTTCAGTAAAAGGCAATATATAATAAGTACCTGTATAACAGATATCATCCACCACTCTGCCCTTACCATTCAGTCTGGCATTCCATGAGTAATCATCCTTAAATCTATTCTTTATCATATCTTTCCTTCTATAAAATAATGACTGTTAGCTGACTTTGTGACGTTAGCACTTTATTGTGGCAAATTTTCTACTTATATGCAAAAAAAGTGCTTATAGACTCCTTCGTCCATCGCACTTAGTTTATATTCAGAAATACAATTGTTCGCCTGTTGCAAACAACTGATATTTATTATACATAGTTGAAAACTTTTGTCAACAAGTGTCTGGTTAATATATTTTAGCATAAATATAACATTTTTTCAATATATATGTTTATTATTATTCAATGTACTTTACTTTTTCACCGTTTTCCTGCATATTCATTCTTTCATTCAATTTTTCTTTTTTGAAATAAATACAATATTATGCACTATTTTGTCATAAAAAATGGCAATTACCGAATGAATTTCCGGTAATTGCCACTTAGAATCTACTATATTATTAGTTCAAACCAAGCTGAGCCCAGCTGGATACTCCGATGATCGGAAGCGCAAAGTTAGTATATGCTGCGGACTGTGCTGTATCAATATACTTAAATACATCATAAATCTGCTTTGGAGTGGAAGCCCATCCATTTGCATCACAGTTATAAAGACCGCAGGCAATCTTATCACTTGCCTTCTCATAAGGAGAATCTACCATTCTGTGTACGATAAATGCCTTGATATAAGGATTCTGTGCAGCCAGCTTATATGCATATGCAAAAGAAGCCGCCTGTACTGCTTCGCCGCCATTCATGGAATTGAACAGAATCTCAGATATCATGATATATCTTACCTGTCCTGTCGGAGACAGATAAGTCGGCTGGCTCATATAAGTGGTAAATACATCCATATTGGTAGGATTGATCATTCTGGTATTGGCTGTATGATCAATCAGATGAAGTGCCTTATAGCTTGCAGGCATATCCCAGAACTTGGATGCTGTCAGTGGTACAGGATGAGGATGCCATGCAACACCCCAGTCGATATTACCATGGGAAGCCACATCTACCGTAAATGCATCAATGAACTTCTTTGCACCGTACTGGTTGGCTGTACCATCTTCCCAGGTCCAGCGCTGGTCAATACAGGTAAGCACTCTTGCATTGGCATTGGTACTCTTGATCGCCGTATAGAACATACGGAATGCCTTCTCATATTCCAAGGTAAAAGCAGTTACATTATAGTTGCCTGCATAATACCACGGATTATTATTATTTACTTCATTACCAATGATCCAGTTGGATACCAGACCAGTTGCGGCATTGCTGTATCTTTCTGTAAGGAAAGCCATAACTGCCTGCAGGGATTCTGCACCCTGCTGCTCATCTGTATTAAATGCATAATGACGATAGCCTGCCCTTCTTGCACCCGGCTTTACTGTCATGGCCGTTGCAGCATTGTAGTAGTTGACTACGTTCATGGTAACCTCTACATGCTGTGTAGCAAATAAGGTCATGACCATGTCATATTCTGCTACGACTGCCTGATTGAAATTATAAGGCTTACCATTATAAGTATAGGTAATATAACCTGTTACAGAGGGCTCGAAAAATCTGTCGATTGCAATTTCATAGCTTGCATGCTGAACTCCCAGTGCTGCCAGATCCAGAATTGCCGCATTATCCGCTGTAACACCCTTAATGGATGTTGTTACCGGATTTGCTGCTGTCTTCGTTGCTACTGCTTCAGGATTCGTAATATAGAATTCCGGGCTGACAGCTACGTATTTGCCGCCTGTCTTTACTGCTACAACGAATTTCGCATACAGCTTGGATGCTGCTGTTCCCTGATCCAGTGTCGTTACAAAGGTTAAGGCTGCAGCCTTGGCTGTCTGGGCACAGAAGTCAGTTCTTGCGCCAATTGCATTTTCATAGGGCTGTAAAGCAAATAAATAATAATTGTTGTCATCACTTGGTGTCGTTGCTGAAGCACTTGCTGTTACAGTTACCTGATTGGCTCCGCTGATGATACACTGACTGATTGTTACAGTTGTTGCTGCTGATACGGTCATCTGTATCATGCATACCATGATCAGACATAATGCGCCCCATAATGTTAGTTTTTTTCTCATTACACCCTCCAGTTGTCTAAAATGATTAGTTTAATCCCAAATCGGCCCAGCTTGTTGCACCGATGATTGGCAGAGCAAAATCTGTATAGGCTGTGTTGCCTGTGTCCATGTACTTAAATACATTGTATGCGTACTTAGGTCCTGCATCTGTTCTGATACCTACTGCCATACCATCAGATACGATTTCTGATGCATGGTCTACCTGTCTATGGATGATAACACCTTCAATAAATGGATTGGAGGAGGTCAGCTTATATGCGTATACCATAGCTGCTGCCTGAATTGTTTCATCTGTAGGAATCTGTGCATTATAGGAAGTGAAGCCCATCTCAGAGATCAGAATATGTCTTGCATTTCCGTTTGGTGCCAGCATTGTTGGCTGTATCATATGATTGGTCAGTACATCTACATTTGTAGGATTGATCATCTTGGAGTTATCTGTATGGTCAATCAGCTTCAGTCCTGCATAAGCTGCCGGCATATTCCAGAACTGGCAGTTAAATAATGGTACCGGATGAGGATGGATAGATACACCCCAGTCAATATTACCGGTCTGGCTGATATTTGTTGCAAAATTATCAAGAATTTTCTTAGCTGCGTACTGATTTGGTGTACCATCTTCAAAGTTCCAACGCTGGTCGATATTCAAGAATACTCTTGCGCCTGCATTCTGGCTCTTGATTGCATTATAGCACAGACGGAATTCTTTTGCATACTGTGCAGAAAAAGCTTCTGCGCCCATATCACCTGCATAATGCCATGGTGAGTTGTTGTTGATCTCGTTACCGATGATCCATGTGTGTATCGTTCCCTTGGAACCTGAATATCTGTTAGCCAGGAAAGACATCAGTGCTTCAATCTTCTCTGCGCCGCCCTGTTCAGCAGTATTAAATGCGTAGCAGTTCTTGCCTGCTACACGTCCTGTAGGCAGGATCAGATCTGCTGTTGCAGGATTAAAGGAATTCTTAATGATCATAACTACATTACAGCCTGCATTGGCAAACTTCTGGCAGACAACATCATACTCGGTAACAACACCTGAGTTGAAGCTGTATGTCTTACCATTATAAGTATAGTTAGTACCACCTGCTGTAAAGAATCTGCTGATATCCAGCTCGTAGGATGCATAACCTGCTCCAAGGCTGCTTAATTCATCGCTGTATCTCCAGTCTGCAGTCAGTCCCTTCTTTGATCTGACAGGATAACCTGTTGCCTTAGTTGCTAATGCTTCCGGGTTGGTAATATACATTTCATTGCTGACAGGTACGAATAAACCACCCTGTCTGGTTGTTACAACAAATCTGGAATACAGCTTGTTTCCTGCACTGTTATAATCCAAGGTAGTTGTAAAAATAGCTGTCTCAGCTGCCGGTGCAGATGCACAGAAATCTGCTCTTGCCCCTACCTCTGTCTGATATGGCTTTAACTCGAACAGATAATAGACACCATCATCTGATGCCGGTACTGCTCCGGTAGCCACAACTGTCACCGTGTTACCTGCTATCGTACAGCTGTTGATTGTTACTGTCGCATTGCCGGCAGCACATACAGTCATCTGCATCAGCATGGCAAACAGCATGGCGAGAGCAAGTCTAAAGCTCCATCTTCTTTTCATTTGAATTCCCTCCATGTTTTTTACGGGCAATTATGTCTACCTTTTATGTTCCTATGCCCTCATTATTGATATATACAGTTAAAAGTATATCATTTTCAGAAATTATACGCAATGTTTTGTATACATAACAAATCTTATTTTTCTTTGATATATGCCACAAACTGGTTATCGTTCTCTTCAAACCACTTCGTTGAGTCATTCATTCCCTTCTTATATACAGTCCCCGCCTCCGGATCCATCACCACAATATTCTGCTCATTAAAGCCGATGACCAGCACTGCACTGTCATCATTAAGCGAAATCAATACCGGTATATCCTGATTCACGTAGTAAAGGACTGCATCCAGGCTTACTCCGCTTAACTCCAGTATCCGTACATCATTCATTCCCTCAGCCAGAATCTCCGTTGCAGTCATGCCCTGATCCAGTAACGGCTGTACTTTTCTTGCTGTTCCTGCATAACTTAATATGGTCTCCAGACATACTGCAAGCTGTGAAGTCTCTGCATCTGCCTGTGTACCTGTAATCGCCATGATCTGGTTTCTTGTACTGCGGGCGGTCTTCTTCCAGATATACTCCCCATTTTCATTGACTACAACACCATTCAGTGAATATGCCAGATTGATTGCATCTGACGGATGGGAGAACGTTCCCATGACACCGGCTTTGCCATATACATAATAGCGCAGAATGGGCTGCTCTATATGCACCAGCATGTCTCTGGAGCCTTCATATAACACTTCCTTTGGCTTCGTATATTTCAGGCTCTTAGTCTCAATGGTACTTTTCACGACAATCTGCACGATTGATTCATATTTCTGGGTTGCTACCGTCTCCCAGCTGTTATAACCATTCTCTTCCACAATGTTATTCACGATCTGATCGTCTGAAACCTGTGTATATTGCCCTTCTGCCTCCTTCTGCACACGCTTGAGCGTGATCAGATTATCATTTACCGCACTTCCCGTTACATAGATTCCATCCTGATGATAGCTTTTGAGTATCTCGCCCTGCTCATTCTGAATATAGACAGCATACATGGGAAATGTAATAGAACCGGAAGAATCCCTGATAATATCGCCATACTCTGCGACTCCATAGATCAGATCTTCATTCATAAAACCAAGCGGCATCATTCTGTTATTACCAGTCGCTGTAATCTCCCGGGTGTTGCCCGTATTCAGATTCATCAAAATCAGTTTCGTACAGTCATAGGCATCTGCCGAATTCTGCCATACCAGCATTTCCTCTTTCTGGGATACCTGGAAACTGCCTTCTTGTACCTGTGTTGCAATCTCCGTATAGGAGCCCTCCGGCAGATTAATAGCCAGAATAGAACCATCCAGATACAGATACAGGATACCGCTCTTATTTACAAAGGACAGCTGTTCTACATCAGCCTTGAGAACAGCATACGCTTTATTACAAGGTATGAATATCTGCTCTTCTATGGTATTGAGCATACCATTGTACTCATATACCAGTATTCCCACAGTTCCCTCATGGCTTCCGCGGTTCATATATCCATATACCATGAAAGTCACATTTCCTGTCTCATCTACATTCAAGATTTTGATACCATGATGGTCATATATTGTCCTGATATCGTACTGTCCTGACTTCTCCTCATAAAAGCTGAACAAATAAGCCATTTTCTTATCTGCGGCATGATAACAGAACAACTGATTTTCATTGACAAAAGCCAGGTTGCTTCCTCCGTCACTTTCCATCATCTGCACATCGCTCCCACGAATACCAAGCATAATCTTATTACTTGCATAGACGTCTGCCTGTGCATCAAAAATCTGGTTCATCGTTCTCTCAAAATCCAGCAGATACATTCTGTCAGAAGTATAACGGACCCGGTAGAACTCGCTGATATTATAATATCTGCTCTGACCATCAGCCCTGATCATTGCCATATAATTTACCCTGATAGAAGCTGTCTGCGCATCAATTTCACTCACAATAACATCAGAATCCGTTACCTGAGCCGCTGAAAGTCCCGCCCATGCTACCTGACTCAGGCTGCTGTGGATATCTACCCTGGCAAGTGTCGTATTATCGCCCTTGGAATTAGATTCCATGTACGTACTCAGCTCGTTGACCCTGTCAGGATCAAAGGTCTTCTCATGAAACTCTCTTACAAAAGCAAGCTTCTCATCCAGATGGTAATCGCCTGCGTCCATAATTCTTGTATAATACCGGATTGTTTCCCCCTGTGTAGTCACCAGAAGTATCCAGTTATATTCTGTATTCTGCTCAATCAGATCCTTTATGGTTATGCTGGCTGAAATGCTCTTGTCATTTTCCTGATAGTCTGTGACCTTCGTCTTTTCTACCAGTCTGGTTCCATCAATGCTGCGCACTTCAAAGGTCAGCTCATCAATCGTATTGCCATATTTATCTATTGTAAAAGACAAAGACCGGTTCTCCCCCAACGGGGTCAGCGTATCCCGCATGAAACAACCGTCTACCTCCTGTCTGAGACCATGAAGCGTATTAAAATACTCCCCTTCTCTGGTCATTTTTACGATAGGAAGAGAAGCATTACTCATCTCCGAAGTCATATCTGCATTTCCCTGATTGTATACATTACTGCCAATAAACAGCGTTATCACAAAAACACAGATACATACAATGATTTTGATAATGGTTTTTCTCATGCTTGTCCTTTCTCCAACAGATTACGCAGTGTAGGGTCCACCTGCAGGAAATCAACCAGCTCCTGTACAGACTCTCCCCTGGATGCCTTATTCTCATATCGCATACCTGTCTTCTTCACTGTGCGGATCAATATATTCTTAGGTGTATGTTCCATATCAATGAACTCCAGAATCTGGGTATCATATCCCTGTTCTTCCAGAAGATCTGCCCTGATTGCATCCGTAAGTAGTGCCGCCATTCGTTCTTTGATCAGCCCGTATTTTGTAGCCGCCTCCAGCTCCTTACAATGTATCTGTCTGTTCAGCTCATGCTGGCAGCATGGAACGGATAAAATAACCTTGGCATTCCACCTTACCGCCTTAGCCAGTGCATAGTCCGTTGCAGTATCGCAGGCATGCAGCGTTACTACCATATCTACCTCATCAACACCCTGGTAAGTGCTGATATCTCCCACATGAAACGTCAGTCCGTCATAACCGTATTTTTGGCTTAACACATTACACTTTTCTATCACATCTTCCTTTAAATCTAATCCTATGACTTGTATATCATAATTATTCAATATTTTCAAATAATAATAAAGTGCAAAGGTCAGGTACGATTTGCCACAGCCAAAATCAATAATGGTCAATGTCCTGCCTTTTGGCAGACTGGGCAGGATATCCCTGACAAATTCCAGGTATCTGTTAATCTGACGGAATTTATCATACTTGGCATGTACAATACGTCCTTCCCCAGTCTGCACGCCCAGATCTACCAGAAAAGGCACACTGACTCCCTCTTTTAAAATATACTGTTTTGTCTTATTGTGATTCAGCTTACTGACTGATATATTCTGTTCTTCTTTCTGCTGCCTGCGCTTTATGGTTACTTTGCCTTTTTTACTCACTAATGCTGTAATATGTTCTTTTGCCGTATCCATCTCAAGCTGTTTGAAATCCTGTGCGAGCCCCACCACATAATCAGGCAGCTTATCCGGCTCCAGATTCGTATGGTATGCCTTATTATTGCTGAATCGTTCTGCCTGGTAGACCAGCTTGTCCTTCATAACGACAGGACGCAGCTTTACCTTACCGGCATTCTCTTTATCTCTGGGATTACTGGCAATGATTCCCGTAAAGATCACCTGATTCTCTATCTGTTGTTCCATCAGCAGCTTTAATGTGTCCATAATGTTCCTCTCTTCCGTTCCTGTCTGTTCCTTTACCAGTTCACATGACTCTGAATAGATACTATATTACTGCAATTACAGGCAATCCGCAAGATTGCAGTTATAACCTGATCAGAAACTGCAATCTTGCATCTATGTCTTGCTTCTAAAAAAGATAATACTTTTTCTTTTTATTTCGTCTTTTCAGTATTTCATAATATACCAGCACTGTGATCAGTTCTCTGATCCAGGGCCATTTATCTTCTTCCTGTTCCTGATTCAGCTTCGCCTCTTCCTGCTTTATTGTGGTCATGATACTGTCTATAAACCGTTCCAGCTGCCATCTGTCAGGATACTGGTCATAGATCATACTCCCGTCATAATCCATACGATCAAGCATCTGGCTGATCCGGACCTGATATTTTTTAGCATAAGAAGGATACATCTGCTGCAGGTATTCCAGATCCCCGGCTACTGCATCTGCATCCATCTGTCCCAAGTCCCCATACTGTGAATATGCATGATAAAAAGGAAGCGCCCTACGATAATCCATGGCATTGTCTCCCTGCCTTTTTATGATTATCATATGCGCTTCCCTATTTTTGGTGTTACTATGTGTTATCTGAGTTGTGCCGCATTGATTCTTGTGATAGATCTCATCAATGCTGCCTCTGCTCTGGCTACGTCAACATTTGCTCTGCTGCGCAGTCTTGCCTCAGCACGTTCTCTTGCCGCCTTGGCACGCTCTTCATCAATCTCTCCAGGCCACTCAATGACTTCTGCCAGAATAGTGACTTCATCCTGTAGAATCTGTACGAATCCGGTATGAAGTGCTGCACTCTTTGTCTGGTCGCCCTGCGTAATTCTAAGAATCCCAGGACTTACGATTACAGTGAGAGGAGCATGTCCTTTATAAATACCGATCTCACCCTCTGTCGTATTGAATTCTACCATATCCACATCTGCGTTATAGAATTCACGATCCGGTGTCACAATTGTAAGTTTGAACTTCTCTGCCATCTGCTCACCCCTTACTTGGCACGGGCTACTACATCATCAATAGTTCCGGCATTCAGGAAATGACCTTCCGGGATATCATCATGTTTGCCTTCCAGAATCTCCTTGAAACCTCTGATTGTTTCTGAAATCGGCACATACTTACCATCTACACCGGTAAACTGCTCTGCAACATGGAATGGCTGGGACAGGAATCTCTGTATCTTTCTGGCACGGCTTACGACCAGCTTATCATCCTCTGAAAGCTCATCCATACCCAGAATTGCGATGATATCCTGTAATTCCTTATATTTCTGCAGAATCTGCTGTACGCCTCTGGCTACCTGATAATGCTCTTCTCCTACGATACGCGGGTCAAGGATTCTGGAGGTTGACTCCAACGGGTCTACAGCAGGATAAATACCAAGTTCTACAATAGAACGGGACAGAACCGTAGTTGCATCCAGATGGGCAAATGTCGTTGCCGGTGCAGGGTCTGTCAAGTCATCCGCAGGAACATATACAGCCTGTACAGATGTGATAGAACCATTCTTGGTAGAAGTGATTCGCTCCTGCAAAGCACCCATTTCTGTCTGTAATGTAGGCTGATAACCTACTGCTGAAGGCATACGGCCAAGCAATGCGGATACCTCACTACCAGCCTGTGTAAATCTGAAAATATTATCAATGAATAAAAGGACATCCTTGCCGCCTTTGTCACGGAAGTACTCTGCCATAGTAAGTCCTGTCAGACCTACACGCATTCTGGCTCCGGGTGGCTCGTTCATCTGTCCGAATACCATGGTCGTTTTGTTAATAACACCTGAATCTGTCATTTCATGATACAGATCATTACCCTCACGGGTACGCTCACCTACACCGGTAAATACAGAATATCCACCGTGTTCTGTAGCGATATTTCGAATCAGCTCCTGAATCAGGACTGTCTTACCTACACCGGCACCACCAAACAGACCAATCTTACCACCCTTCTGATAAGGGCAAAGAAGGTCTACGACCTTAATACCGGTCTCCAGCAGTTCTGTTTCTGTTGACTGCTCCTTGAATTCAGGTGCAGGTCTGTGAATCGGCTCATAGCCTACGCCTTCCGGAACAGGTTTATTATCAATGGGTTCACCAAGTACGTTAAACATACGTCCCAGTGTATTTTCTCCTACCGGTACGGTAATGGGCGCACCTGTTGCCTGCGCATCCATTCCTCTCATCAATCCGTCAGTAGGTCCCATGGCGATACATCTTACCGTATCATCACCCAGATGCTGTGCCACCTCGACTGTCAGATTGGAACCATCCGTGCGAGTGATCCTGATTGCTTCATTGATCTGTGGAAGTTCCCCTTCTTTGAACTTAATATCGAGTACGGCACCGACAACCTGTGTAATCTTACCAATTACTGTCTTATCTGCCATTTTCTACCTCTTTCTTATATTATCATTTTATTGTGCGGGTAAGCTTACCCTTATGAAATAGCCTCCGCACCTGCGATGATTTCTGTTAATTCCTGTGTAATCGAGCTTTGACGGGCTCTATTATAAAGGAGCGACAGTTTACTGATCATATCATCAGCATTGCTGGTAGCAGAATCCATAGCCTGCATTCTTGCTCCGTTCTCACTTGCTACAGATTCGATAAGTGCTCCATAGATCAGGCTTGTAATATACTTGGGAATGATCAGATCAATCGCTTCCTCACACTCCGGTTCAAATTCCATCACTGCCTGATGATCCTCACTCTGTGGACGGTCATCCTCTACTTTTACAGGCAGAAGCTTCAACAAGGTTGGAACATGCGTCACTGTATTTTTAAATCCGGTGTAAGCAACATAGATTTCTCCAATTCTGCCTGCAGCGAACTCTTCCAACAGCTTCTTGCTTATTTCCATTGCATCAGAATACATTGGCTCGTCAATTACTTCCGAATAATCCGCTGCAATTGTATAGCCAAGCCTTGCCAATGCATCCCTGCCCTTTGTACCTATCGTATAGAGCAACAGATCTTCCTTCTTGAAATCACTGTTTTTGATCAGTTTCACAATGTTAGAGTTATACCCTCCGGCAAGTCCTCTGTTAGCAGTGATCACAATAACTGCCTTCTTAGTAGATTCTCCAGCCATCAGGAACGGATGGTTCACTGTCCCTGCTTTGGACAGCATAGATGCCACCGTATCATACATGCAGGAGAAATATGTCTTAGACTTCTCCGCACGCCCCTTTGCCCTCTGCAGCTTTACAGTGGATACCAGCTTCATCGCTTTCGTAATCTGCTGTGTACTCTGTACAGAGCTCTTACGCCTTTTGATGTCTCTCATGGAAGCCATAAGAAAACTCCTTTCTTGTCAGAAGACATTAGTGAAATCTCTTCTTAAACTCTTCGATTGCTGTAACCAGTGTTTTTTCTGTTTCGTCAGAAATTACCTGCTCCTCCTTGATTGCCTGCGGAACCTGAGGATACTGTGTATCCAGGAACTCAAAGAATTCACTTTCAAATCTTGTAATATTCTCTACAGGTACATCCAGAAGATATTTCTTGGTCGCTACATACAGGATAATAACCTGATACTGTACAGGCATTGGCTTATACTGAGGCTGTTTCAATACTTCTTTGATTCTGACACCCTGTTCCAGCTTCTCCTTGGTATCTGCATCCAGTTCGGAACCAAACTGTGCAAAAGATGCCAGTTCACGATACTGTGCCAGTTCAACACGGATTGGCGCTGCAATCTTCTTCATAGCTTTAATCTGTGCTGAACCACCTACTCGTGATACGGATAAGCCGGCATTAACAGCAGGTCTGAAGCCTGAATTGAACATTTCTGTCTCCAGATAGATCTGACCATCTGTAATAGAGATAACATTGGTTGGGATGTATGCAGATACATCTCCTGCCTGTGTCTCAATAATAGGAAGTGCTGTCAGGGAACCTCCGCCGTATTCATCACTCATACGAACAGCTCTTTCAAGCAGTCTGGAATGCAGATAGAATACGTCACCAGGATATGCTTCACGGCCGGGTGGACGTCTCAGAAGCAGGGAGAGTGTACGGTATGCAGTAGCATGCTTACTTAAATCATCATAAATGACAAGTACATCTTCTCCATTCTCCATCCATTCCTCACCGATCGCACAGCCCGCATACGGTGCTATATACTGTAACGGTGCCAATTCACTTGCAGTAGATGCTACTACTGTGGTGTAAGACATAGCTCCGAACTCTTCAAGAGTCTTCACAATTGTTGCAACAGTAGATGCTTTCTGACCAATTGCAACATAAATACATTTTACATTCTGTCCCTTCTGGTTGATGATCGTATCAATGGCAATTGCCGTTTTACCGGTCTGTCTGTCACCAATGATAAGTTCTCGCTGTCCTCTTCCGATAGGTACCATGGCATCAATTGCCTTAATACCAGTCTGTAGTGGGGTATCAACAGATTTTCTGGTGATAACGCCGGAAGCGACTCTTTCGATCTGACGATATTTGTCTGTCTGGATAGGACCTTTACCATCAATTGGCTGTCCCAGTGCATTCACTACTCGTCCAAGCATTGCGTCTCCTACAGGTACTTCTACTACTCGTCCTGTAGTCTTTACAGTGTCACCTTCATTGATACTGCTGGCGCTTCCCAATAATACTGCACCAACATTATCTTCCTCCAGGTTCATGACCATACCATATACTTCACCGGGGAATTCTAAAAGTTCACCCTGCATTGCTTTCTCAAGTCCGTGCACACGGGCAATACCATCTGCTACCTGAATAACTGTACCCACATCGGATACTTCCAGGTCAGAAGCATACCTCTTAATCTGATCCTTAATCACAGAACTGATTTCTTCTGGTCTCAAATTCATATGGATCTTCGCACCTTTCTTGTTTATTTCATCATAGTTCTATACCAGCTGGATTGCCATAAGCTCCCGCTCCATTTTATCCAGCTTTGTACGAATACTGCTGTCTACTACACGATCTCCGATTCGAATGATCATACCGCCGATCAGTGTAGGATCAACTGTATAATTACATTCAATCTGCTCATAATCCGTGGTATCCAGCAGACGCTTTTCGATATCCTCTTTCTCCTGTGCGGATAAATCAACAGCAGTTGTTACATCCACTGTACCGATATGGTTGTATTCCTTCACTTCCGCAATAAAAGTATCCAGAATTTCTTCAATCTTTCCATATCTGTCCTTATCCACGATGGTAATGAGGAAACCGAGCAGCTCATTATCTATTCTGCCGCGAAAGATATTCTCAAGTGCAGCTTTTTTCTCTTCCTTGGGAATTTTGGGATGATTCATGAATTTATGAAACTCCTCATTATCCCTCAGAATCTGCTGAAGGCTCTCTACCTCCTGTCTGAAGCTGACCGTCTGATTCTCTTCTATGGCAAGTTCAAATAACGCATCTGCGTATGTTTTGGAAATCAGCTTAGCCATGTGCTATCACCTATTTCTTTCAATGTTTCCTCAATGAGTTCATGCTGTGCATTGGCATCTATATTCGCTGCTACAATCTTTGCTGCCATAACAGATGCAACTGCAACCATTTCGCGTTTTACCTCATCTGCCATCTTCTTCTTTTCAAGCTCTGCCTCTACTTTGGCCCGATCCACGATCTTTGTAGCTTCTTCCTTAGCCTCTGCGACAATTCTTGCTTCATTCTCCATGCCGCGTTTACGGGCATCTGCCAGAATCGCTTCAGCTTCTTTTTCTACTGCTGCCAGCTTCTCTTCATAGAGCCTGCGGCTCTCCTTGGCGCTTTCCTGATCCTGCGCAGCCTGTTCCAGTTCACCTTTTATCTTATTCTGTCTGTCCTGAAGCATTTTTCTTACAGGATTGAACAGATAATGTGATGCAAACATAAAAAGAAAGAACATGGCTATGATCATCAGGGATGCATCTGCAAGAAGCTGAAAATCCAGATCGAACAAACGGCTTAATCCTTCCGTTTCAGTAGCAAGTATCATGCTGTAAGCCTCCTTTCTTCATTTTACTCCTAAGTTCGGGCTTAGGGAACTAAAGGCTTAACGAATAACAGAAGCATAGCAACCAACAGACCATACAGACCTGTTGTCTCGGCAACTGCCTGTCCAAGAAGCATGGTAGATGTAATATCTGATTTTGCTCCCGGATTTCTTCCTACTGCTGCTGCTGCATGTCCTGCTGCGATACCCTGACCAACACCAGGTCCGATACCGGCGATAACTGCCAGACCTGCGCCGATTGCTGAACAACCTAAGATAAAGTTTGAATTAAATTCCATGTAATAGTTCCTCCTTATGTTATAAATTATCCTTCAATTGCATTATTAATGTATGTCATGGTCAACATACTGAATACATACGTCTGAATTGCTCCTGAGAACAAATCAAAATACACATGAAGTGCTGCAGGCCATGCTGTAGCAATAAATCCCAGTAATCCATAGATCAATGCCATCATAACTGTTCCCGAAAGGACATTGGCGAACAGACGCAAAGACAGAGAAATCGGTACTGCGATATCTCCGATGATATTGATTGGCGCCCAGATAGGCCATGGATCACACAGTCCCTTGATGACACCTGATACCTTCTGATACTTGAACTTATTAAATGTGATCAAGGTAAAAGTAATCAGTCCTAATGCAAGTGTCACACCATAATCTGCTGTTGGCGGTCTAAGTCCAAACAGTCCCGATATGTTGCTCAACAGTATGAACATGAAGAGAATACCGATATAGTTGGCAAAAGCGGCTCCATTCTTACCCATGACACCGTTTACCATGCCATCAAGCTTCTCCACGATCAGTTCCACCACATTCTGAAAACCACCTGGGACTTCACTTGCATGCTTAACCGCCCGATTTGCGCATAGACAGAAGATGACCAGCATCATCATTACTATGAACAGGCATACATGCGTGGTTGTTATCCATACTGTATGACCAAAGAAACTGTACTGGAATACTCCATGTATCATAAAATCTATATCATCAGCCGAGGATAACAAAATTCCTGCTTCCATAAACTCACCTCCTGTTTCTATTCTTTATTCAGTTTTTTCTTTCCTGTGGGACAGCTTTGCAAAAAGCGGCTGTATATATGCAGATACTTTAAGTCCAATAATTCCTACAAATGCCGCTATGGGGTTGCCTACTTCAGTTATCATCAGAACCCCAAGCACAAGAATCACTGCAAGATAACGTATGATGCTGTGTCTTGCCACTGCTGCCTGCGCCCCTTTTTCACCCCGATCCAGCACACGATCCAGGACATATGCCATATGCAATGCCATGCCAAGTGCAGTCAGAACCCCGATCCAGAGTCCTATGGTATAGTTTAGCTTATCTGCTACAAGGAAGACGCCTGCTATTTCACTGATCACACCGCATACAATGATTCCAAGCATTAACCCTGGCAGTGCACTATTGATGTCTCGAAGCCTGCGCATTTCTTCCATCTCCCTTTTTGCTGATTAGAACATGGTCAGTCTGCCCTTTCTCTTTCGCAAGCCTGCTTCTTACAGACGCATAATCATTATTTGGAGTATCCTTATTTTCATACACTTTTCGCGCCAAAATAAAAATATTCCGAAATCCTGCCAATGCGCCCACAAAAAAAAGCAGAACAAAAAGAAATTCTGTTCCTAACCTCTGATCCAGATACCACCCCAGAAATGAACATAATGCGATAGGAACAAGCATCGTTATGCCAAATTGTGTAACCAGTGCAAATGACTGGTATACCTTAGACCGATCTTTCTTCCCGTCTCTCATTTTCTGCTCCCTTCTTTCGATATCTGAATATAATTATACCGACTTTCACTTTTTCTGTCTAGCAAATGACTGTTTTTTTCGTGTTATTTATTCTATTTTTATTATTTGCATAATTATACCAACTAATTATGTTTATATTGTCCATGTGAACACATTTTTAATCCTGATTTTGTCCGCATCTACTTGTAATGCTTCCCTAAATGCGATAAAATAACCCCAAAATTGAAAGGAGAACGTACCCTATGAAGGATAACCCTGTACTTTATCGGAAACGAATGATTCCCGAGGAATGTGTTTTATTAAAAGATGATAAGGTTCTTGAACTTACAGATGACATCATCATTACCAAATGGAACACCCTCAAGCCCAAGAGAGAACTGCATCATGGATTCTCCTGCTATTTTCTCAAACACGGATTTAAAGTCAGTAAATTCTACAGGGCGGATAATAGTCTTATGTACTGGTACTGCGACATTGTAGATTATGATTTTCAGGAAGATACCAACAGTCTTATTGTTACAGACCTGCTTGCTGATGTCGTTGTCTATCCTGATGGATTTACCAAAGTTCTGGATTTGGATGAGCTGGCGCTTGCAGCCGAGCGGCAGTTATGTGATTCCTCTAAGATTACACTTGCACTACGCCATGTGGACTCGCTGCTTCGCATTATTTACGAAGATAAATTTGATACACTGACTTCTTATATAGACAAATGGGACAAGGAATAATCCTCGTCCCATTTATTTTACCTGTATGAGAATTGCTGAAAGGTTGTCCCTCTCTCCCCGCTGTTTGCTTCTGGAAGCCAGACCTTTTAATGTTTCCTGCATACTTGCTGCATTTTGTTTATTATTCTGTGGCATCCACTCCAGCATCTGCATGTCTTCATAACAGGTCCGATACAACACTTCCCGTGGAGGTTCATGCCAGAATCCGTCTGTACACACAAGAAATGCTGCATTTTCTGGTATTTCTCCCATCATAAAATCCGGCCGCAATGTCTCATTTACCCCAATGCACTGTAGCAATACGCTTTTCCTACTGTCATTTTTTGCCTGTTCTACTGTCATGTGCCCCAGTTCTACTTCTCTTGCCACATAAGTCTGATCTTTTGTCAAAATCTTTGTGTCTTTCCCGGTAAACTCATATACCCTGCCATCACCGACATGCAGAATATAATATACCTGTCCGGCTAGAAGTATTGCGGTCAGAGTCGTCCCCAGATTCACACCCTGTTTGTGTCCATATTTTCTGATCTTCTCATTACACTCCAGGGCAATCCTGCTCCATGTATCTTCAAGTGTATTGGCAAATACTTTCTCTGTATGGCTTTGCTCCAGAAGTTCAGGCAATTCCTCTTCATACCATTTCTCATAGGCTCTTACCACTGTTGCACTTGCCAGCTCTCCCTGCTGTAGACCACCCATACCGTCACACACTACTGCAAATGCTGTCTTATGCATACCAATATCAGCAATCCTTATCATAAGGCTGTCCTGATTTACAGTCTTTACAGTTCCAACATCTGTATATGCTGCGCCATAAAATTTTCTCATCATTAATAGAATATATGTCCCCCAATCCGCAGTCCGGTCAGTCCTTCTATCGGAGTTCTGAAATATACACACTGCCCTACATTCGTGATACCGCTCATTGCTTCATCGGCTGCCTGATAACAGCTGGCCGTTGCCTTATTGTTTGCCAGTGCCAGTGCCAGTCGTCCGCTTGCTACCGGCGAGAACTGCTTATTCTGATAGATAACCCCCACGACTGTATTGGGATATCTTGAACTCAGCACACGGTTAATGACAACTGCACCTACTGCGACCTGTCCTGCATAAGGCTCGCCTCCTGCTTCACAATAGATCAGATTGGCAAGCAGATAACGGTCTCCTTCTTCAAATGTAACTTCTGAAATATCACGCCATGCAGACTGTGCTGCCAGTCTGGATAAGGCAAGCTCTTCCTCATACTGCTTCTGCAGGGTTGCAATATCATTCTCCTGTTGTGAGATCATATCCTCAAGCTGGTCTATGGTCGCCTCTGCATCCTGTATCTGATTGGCATAATCAGCTACACTGTCAGCTGTCTGCTTCACCTTTTCAGAAGCTTTACCCTGTTCTTCCTGGGTCTGCTCATGCAGATCTTCCAGACTCGCCAGTTCCTCTTCCAGACGGCTCTGTGTCTCTTCTACCTGGCGTCTTGCTTCCTGATATTGCTCCAGCATACGGCGGTCATAACTGTGCAGTCTCTCCACATACTCACTTTTACTCAGAAAATCACTGAAACTTCCGGCAGTGAACAGAAGCTCCAGATAATTGTCATTTCCCCGTTCATACATGTATTTAATACGTATCTTCATGGCAGCATACTGCTCATCCTGAATACGTACAGCTTCTGCCAGCTCATCCTGAGTCCTGGAGATTTGTGCTTCTTTATCCGTAATATTTTGTTCCAGCCCCTGCAGCTTATTACCAATCTGTTCCAGATCATCATTAAGACTGCTCAGCTGTCCCAGTAGAGAATTCTGTGTGATTTTCAGGGAATCCTTTCTCTCCTGTGTATTGTCTTTAGCCTGCTGTGTCTTATTCTTCTCTTCCTTTGCTTTCTGCAGCTTCTGCAAAGTGGTCTCTGCATGCGTGGTCATTGGCATTCCACCTGCTGCAGCCGTCGTCATTGCCAGGCACAGAATCAATGCAGCTATTCTTTTTCGTGCCTGCCTGTTATCCCTTCCCGTAACCTTCTCCCCCTATACGTATTCTATAGCTCCAGCTCAATGTGGCGTCCGGTTCTATGATACGGATAATAACGCACTTTCGCTGCATCGAACATCCTCTTGGATGCTCTTACAGATACACTGTCCGGATACTTGTCCTCTCCATACACAACTGTTGTTATACCAGCCTGAATAATTGCCTTTGCACATTCATTACACGGGAAAAGAGACACATAAAGCTTGGCGCCTTCCAGGCTTCCTCCCCGGTAATTGAGAATTGCATTCAGTTCACTGTGAGTCACATAAGGATACTTGGTATCGTATTCTTCGCCTTCGCGTTCCCATGGGAATTCGTCATCTCCAATGCCATTGGGGAATCCATTATATCCCATAGACAGGATACGGTTTGTATTGCTGACGATACAGCATCCTACCTGGGTATTGGGATCTTTGGAACGTCTGGCGGATAGTCTTGCAACTCCCATGAAATATTCATCCCATGTAATATAGTCCTGTCTTTTCATGCTGTCTCCCGTTTGTTTTTCACATTATTTTGTACCGAAAATTCTGTCTCCTGCATCTCCAAGTCCCGGAACAATATAACCATGCTCATTTAATTTCTCATCCAGAGAGCCAATGTAGATATCTACATCAGGATGCTCTTTCTTCATTCTCTCGACACCTTCTGGTGCTGCGATAATGCACATAAAATGAATATTCTTGCATCCTCTGTCCTTTAAAAGCTTGATAGCCGCTACAGAAGAACCACCTGTTGCCAGCATGGGATCTACTACGAATACCTCTCTCTGCGCGCAGTCTGCCGGAAGCTTGCAATAGTACTCTACCGGTTCCAGAGTCTCAGGATCACGATACAGTCCGATATGACCTACTTTTGCTGCCGGAACCAGCTGCAGTACACCATCTACCATTCCAAGACCTGCTCTCAGAATCGGAACAACTGCCAGCTTCTTACCTGCCAGTTCTTTTACAGTGGTCTTGCAGATTGGTGTCTCAATCTCAACATCCTTTAATTTCAGATCTCTTGTTGCCTCATAGCAGATAAGGTTTGCGATTTCTGCGATGGTCTCTCTGAAATCCTTTGTACCTGTGTCTGTTCTTCTGATATAACCGATTTTGTGCTGAATAAGCGGATGATCCATTACTACTACTTTTGCCATGTTTCTTTCTCCTTCTTGTACTATATTGATAAATGATTATTACTGTTCAATGAGATTGATTCTTCTCTGATGACGTTCCTCACCTGAGAATTCTGTATCCAGGAATGTATCTACAATGTCCAAAGCCAGATTGGTTCCCACGATTCCAGCTCCCATTGCCAGCATGTTGGCATTATTATGAAGTCTTGTCATTTTTGCTGACAGAGAATCGCTGCACAATGCACAGCGAATGCCTTTTACCTTGTTAGCAGAGATAGAGATGCCGATACCTGTCGTACAGATTACAATACCCTTCTCACACTCTCCATCTGCTACTGCCTGGGCAGCTGCATGTCCAAATACAGGATAATCACAGGATTCTGTGCTGTAGCATCCACAATCCTTTACTTCCAGACCTCTCTTCTGTAAATGAGCCTTCACTTCTTCCTTCAATGCAAATCCACCGTGGTCACAACCTAATGCTATCATATTCTTTTCTCCTCATTCTTCCTATATATGTCAGTGCAGGATTCCTACACATTGACTACCTTGTGTCCTGCTGCCTTGAGCAGTCTGTTCATGATTGCCTGTCCCATTCCTGTCGAGTCAAAAGCCTCTGAATACATGAATGCGACATCCTCATCATCAAATTCTCTCAGGAATGTATACAACTGTCTGGCAATGGCTTCCTCATCATCCCTGCTGCCGGCAATCTTAATGCTGTCTGCCTGATATTTCTTTGCCATTTCACTGGTTCCGATGATTCCTGTCTTCTCGCCTCTGCTCTTATGAGCCGCTGTCTGTTCATTAATATACGCTGCTACCTTCTTGGGATCACCCTCCACAATAGTAAGCTCTCCCTTGGGTGCATAGTGTCTGTATTTCATTCCTGGAGCTTTGGGCGGCTCCTTTGAATCAGCAGAAAGAATCGTGCGGTCAACTTCTACTTCACCCAGCACATCCTTTAACATCTCTCTGGTAATATAACCCGGTCTGAGTATCATTGGCTTCTCTCCGGTCAGGTCTACAATCGTAGACTCCAGTCCGATCTCGATTCCATCCCCGTCAATGATCATGTCAATTCTGCCATCCATGTCCTCCGCTACGAATTTGGCGAGAGTAGGGCTTGGCTTGCCTGACAGATTCGCACTTGGTGCTGCAATATATCCACCAGCTGCTTCGATAAAAGCCATCGCCACCGGATGACTCGGCATTCGGACAGCCACGGTATGAAGTCCACCCGTGGTCTGTAAAGGCACTTCCTCTGATTTGGGAAGAATCATGGTCAATGGACCCGGCCAGAAATGCTGCGCCAATGTATAAGCTGCCTCTGGTATGCTCTCTGTAATTCGTTCCAGATGCTCCATATCTGCAATATGAACGATCAGTGGATTATCGGAAGGTCTTCCCTTGGCTGCATAGATTTTCCTGGAAGACTCAGGATTCAGAGCGTCTCCGCCTAACCCGTATACAGTCTCTGTTGGAAAAGCCACCAGTCCTCCATTTTTTATGATCTCTCCCGCCTCTTTCAATATCTGAAGAGACTGGGATTTTTTTGCTTCATCCTGCAGGCTCTCTACATCCACCCGCACTAACTTCGTATTCATGATACTCCTCGATTCTACTTGTCTTTTTTTCTATTCTATCACACATCTTTTTATTAGAAAAGCGTAACTGCCATCTAAAATCAAGTCTCGGCATTCAGATATCTCATAATCCCCATATGAATAGCCCAGGCGACCTTCTCCTGATACTCCGGAGTCACCAAAAGTCCCGCTTCCGTACTGTTTGATAAGAAACCACACTCCACAATAATGGTCGGTACTGTGGTTTTCTTCAGAATATAATAGGTACTGTTCTCCTTGGCTTCTCTTTTCTTTACAGGCTGGAGAGTCTCTATCATCTGTTCCTGCATCAGCTGTGCAGCCTTTTTCCCTTCCAGACTGTCTCTATAGTAAAATACCTGCACTCCACTGATGCTTTCCTCTGGATAGCTGTTCTGGTGTACACTGACCACCAGGGCAGGCTTCGACTGTTCCATAATAGAAAGGCGCTGCTTCATATCCTTTACCTTTTTATTGGTATCTGTCTCTTCATACAAGCCCTTGTCTTCCTGTCTGGTCATCACAACATGAATATCCTGCTGCTCCAGATATTTTTTCAGTTTCAATGCGATCTCCAGATTAACATCCTTTTCAAGTGCCTGATTAATTCCTACCTTGCCCGGATCGTTTCCGCCATGTCCCGGATCAATGACTATTGTTTTTTGTGTCTGCACAATCTCCTTTTGTGTTAATACATTCACATATGCTGCTGATTCCTTCACAACCAGCAGCATAGATACCAGCAGCAGAAAAGTCATGACTTTTCCCAGTATCTGTCCCTGTCTCTCTTCCATATGGATTTCCATTCCATATTCATTTTACTCTATTCTATGATAAAGGCAGACAATTCAGAAGTAAATTGCCTGCCCCTCTTATTCATGCTTATTCCAAAGTTCCATTGACATACTTTTCAATGACATCCCATACTGCTCTGTCCTCGATACCAAGCTTCCATTCTGCTACACCGGCAATCCCCTGTGCTTTCATGACCTGGAGCTTTACGCGGATGGAATCTGTATCTTCCAGCCAACACTGTATGGTATTGCCATCTTTTTGATATTCCACATAATTCTGGCAATACTCATCCAGCCACACCGGCTCTGTTCCTGAATTGGATACCCATGCTGCCTGCTGTGCCATAGTCAGAGTAGATGCTTTCGGTCCTTCGCCGGTACTCTCCCATACTCTTGTATAGAAAGGAACCGCATTAATGATTTTCTCCGCAGGAACACTTTCCTTTGTTTTGGCAATACCATTCTCTACATAAGTAATGGATGCATTTGGACCTGCTTCACCACATCCGGCATAATACTCATCATATCCCATAACCACTACATAGTCCACTACAAGTCCCTGTTCTTTGCGGTTATAATGCGCTGTATATTCCGTAGGTACATAATTATCTACAGACAACACGATTCCACGTTTATGCGTCTCAATAGACAGCTCTCTCAAAAACTGTACAAAATGAGAGCCTGCACCATCCCTGACTTTTTCAAAGTCTATATTAATGCCATCCAAGCCGTATGTATCTGCCTGCTGCATCAGATTGGCAATCAGATTCGCACGATTCTGTGAAGATGATAACAATGCTTCAAAATCAATATCCACATCATATACGCTCTTGCTGTCTACATCAGTAATTACAGCCCACACATCCACACCTGCATTATGAGCCTGCTGTACATAGGATGCGGAAGCTATGCTTGCAAATCCGCCTGCATTGTCATTAAGTCTGAACCATACAGGTGCTACCACATTGACAGCCTTGGATGCGCCAAGCAGACTGCTCAGTTCACTGTTGGCTGCTTCTGCAAAGACCTGATGAAAAGCCATATTTACAGTGCCCTCTTTACTCAGGCTGTTATATGTGATTTCCATAGCGTCTGTAACAGGTGTCTGCTGCACTGCTGTTTTATCAGACAGATATTTGTTCTCTACATATCCGATATAGGCATCCTGTGACTTTACCTTGGTCCAGTTCTCCATCTCTTCCAGAATGGTCACAGTATCTCCTGCTTCTACATCTTCCAGAATATTACTCTTTACACCACCCTGATAACGAATAGCTGTCTTCTTGGTCAATTCAGCCTGTGTAACCAGTCCCCAGCTTGTATAGACCTGCATATGAAGTGGTGCATCATAGAGTGTATACTCTAAGTTTGCATAACGCTTCACATAGTCTGCTGCAATATACAGGGTATCACCTTCATACAGTGCTGCCCTGTAATCAATGGAATTACCAACTCCTGATATATATATGACATTACTCTCGTCACCAATATTGATCCGTATCACATCCGTGGCTGTTGTATACAGAAGCACCTGCTCCTGAGTATTTACGTAGAAACGGTCTGTGAAATATTTTTCAACTGTAGGAAGATCAAAGTAGCAAACACCATCTATCAGTTTCGCCTTTTCTTCAACGATCTCATCCTGCAGAACAATTGCAATATCATCCTGCGCTTCCAGTCCATAATACGAATTCAGATCTGCTCTTTCCTTAGAATAGGAAAATCTGTCAATCAAACTGCCTCCAAAAGCAATCGCCGCAATCACGACAATAAGAACGATTGCCAGGAGAACCGGTATCAATTTCTTTTTCATACGGTTACCCCCAATCGTTCTCATTATAACAGACAATCCCTGTAACGTCATTACAAAAATGTCATTATTTTATGCTGCACCTGATATTTCCTTTTCGATTCACCGACATATACTATGTATAGAGGGGCCTCTAACAGGACAGACTTTACTGCCGGGTATTAGTGTCGGTTGACATATAATAAGGAAGTAATTGGCTTCACGTCTCAATTTGCTAAAATACCAAAAGGATTTTGCGTGATATATAAACTATTTTAGCAAAAGATGTCAGAACATGTACCTATCATTCCAAAAATGTTGTATAATGGATTTATGAAAAGCTTATGTTTGATAAATACTATAAGCGATTCTTTTGAACCACTTACTGCAATAAGTGGTAAAAAGTCTACAACTTTTTGGTAAGTGCTACAGCCTCCTGTCTGTACATGATTTGTTCTTTACATCGCCTTACACAAGCATTATTAGCATATCCTGAAGGTTTATGCAATCCAAATGTAAAAACTCGTACCTCAAATGTAAAAACTCGTACTCAGGAAGCTCCAGCACTTGCAAAATAACAACAAATTTATTAATTTTTCGCAAACAGTTAGGCAGTACTATTGACTTAGTACCCTTCACAGTATAATATATGTTGAAAGACTTATAGAAGTCTTAACTGCTGTAATATCAAATAGTGAGGATGTGATATTATGAAAATTGAAAAAGTAAATGACCATCAGATTCGTTGTACTCTTACCAAGGCAGATCTGGCAGATCGTGAGCTCAAGATCAGTGAGCTTGCTTATGGCACAGAGAAAGCCAAAAGCCTGTTTCGTGATATGATGCAGCAGGCATCCTACGAATTCGGATTTGATGCAGAAGATATACCGCTCATGATAGAAGCGATTCCCCTGAACTCCGAATGCATCGTGCTTGTGATCACCAAGGTTGAAGATCCTGAGGAACTGGATACACGATTCTCCAAGTTTGCACCTTCTGTACATGATACAGATAATGAAGACGATGACGATGAATCCGGAAACGGTCTGGATTCTGTTCTGCAGAGTCTCTCCGAGGGTGCTGATGATGTTTTGGATCTGTTCAAGAAAATACATGATACCAAGATTCCTGATACTGTATCAGATACAGCTGCTGCTCCAGCCGATCATACCAAGTCCAATAAGGCTGCTGCACATTCTGTAAAGCCCACCGTATCATTAACCAGAATCTATTCCTTTGATTCCCTGAATCTGGTTGCGAGACTGGCACATGTATTGATCCGGCATTACAATGGTAAGAATTCTTTATATAAGAATGACAAGGAATCCACCTATATGCTGGTGGTTACACAGTCCGATCACACCCCGGAAGAATTCAACAAGATCTGCAATATGCTCTCTGAGTATGGCAATCCTGAGAAATTCGTCTCTGCAAGCGAAGCTTACATGGAAGAACATTATGAGCCAGTGATCATAGATAAAGCAATTCAGGCTTTATCACTGTGCTAGTATATTTTCTATATTTCAATTACAACAAAAAGGCTGTGACGAAATTCGTCACAGCCACTTTTTTGGCTTATCTATTATTTGTCAAGCTCTGCAATCTCCTGCATAAGGGCATCGATATCCATTCCATGTACCATAGCAGCCTCTTCAAGAGACTCACCCTGTGCAGAGGGGCATCCCAGACAATGCATGCCTGCATTCATAAGAACAGGTGCGATTTCAGGCTTTGTTCTTAATATCTCACCAATTGTCATTTCTTTGGTAATTGTTGCCATGCGTTTATCCTCCTATACTTTTAAATTCTTACGTACCCAAAAGTTACATTCGCATATCACTATAATACTTTATGGGAACAAAAGCAAGTACATCATTATTTTTAACAAAAATTTCATAATTTATAACTGATTGTATCTTATTAGATACTTTACTCATTTTTTATATTCAGGTGCTTGTAATTTGCCCTTATATATATTAAAATAGAATCAATTGATAAGTATTTATCAATCGGCTGTGAAACCATTTTTAATGATATAAGGAGGTATTTTATTATGGCATACAAGATTTCTGACGCTTGTGTTTGTTGTGGAGCTTGTGAAGCTCAGTGTCCAGTAGGAGCTATCAGCATGGGTGATGGCAAATTCGAAATCGACGCAGACAAGTGCATCGACTGCGGTTCTTGCGCAGGTGCATGTCCTACAGGTTCTATCGACCAGGCTTAATTGAACATTCCGTACATAACATATTATATGCATGTACGCAAAAGACCTTAGATTTCATCATCTAAGGTCTTTTTATGTACTATTTTGCTTCTGCTTTTCTCCAGAGGCGAAATTCCTTTTTTACTTTGCTGTCTTCTTTCCTGCTGTTCTTCTTTCCACGATACTGTGTCAGAAGCTCGTCCACATGCTTATAGTGCTCTTCCTGCACTTTTCTGGTCTCCTCATTCCTTGCATTCTCACGCTCTTCCAACAGTCTGAACTGATAATCAAGCTCTTTACACATATCACCTCTCAGATTTACCGAAAGGTTGTCCAGAAGCTTTTCATTACTCTTTTCGACTGCATCCTGAATCATCTTCTGTAACAGATACTGCATCCTCACATATTTATCTTCTTTCTCTTCCAGCACTCTTGCGCTCTCCTTCATTTTTAATGCAATCTGCTGTTTCTCTGCAGGTGTTACTTTTTTCTCTCTCACTTCAATCATATGATTTCCCTTCCAATCAGTCTGTTCTGCCGGTCTTAACTGTATGACTTTCATTTCTCCATTCTTGCTGATTTTGGTCAAATGCTTCTGTGCAAAAGGATTTCCTTCCTTCATGTCTTCCTGTTCCTCCTTATCACTATCCAGGATCATCTTCACCGCTTTCAGCTGTAATCCCTGGTCTTTGAGCTTTTTGACTGTAATAAATGTGTCTATGTCCTCCTGTGTATAGATACGATGCCCCTGCTCGTTGCGTTTAATCGGTAATCGCAGCTCCTCTTCCCAGTATCTCAATACATGTGATTCCACATGTACCTCTTTTGCAGCCTCATTGATCAGATAATTCTTTTCTTTGACCATCATTTCCGTCCTCCTGCTTTCTATTAAAATAATAAAAGAGAATAAGACTCCAAGCCTTACTCTCTTCTGTGTTTTCCTATCATTTACATAGGTTCTTTTGCAAGATTTGCGAACTGCGTATAATCAGGCAGCCAGGCAAGATTTACAGTACCTATTGCACCGTTTCTCTGCTTAGCCAGAATGATCTCAGCCACATTCTTTATCTCAGTATCTTTATTATAATAATCATCACGGTATATGAACATTACCACGTCGGCATCCTGCTCAATCGCTCCGGATTCACGCAAGTCTGATAACATAGGTCTGTGATCCGGTCTCTGTTCTACAGCTCGTGAAAGCTGCGACAGCGCAATTACCGGCACATGCAGTTCTCTCGCCAGCGCTTTCAGGGAACGTGATATATCTGATATTTCCTGCTGTCTGGATTCTGATCTGCCAGAGCCAGACATCAGCTGCAGATAGTCAATAATAATCATTTGCAGATCGTATTCCAGCTTGAATTTACGACATTTGGAACGCAGTTCACCAATACTGATACCCGGTGTATCATCTATCAGGAGCTTGGATTTACCTATAATATCCGCACTCTCTATCAGACGCTCCCATTCATCATCCTTCATATTACCTGTTCTGATTGCCTGGGAGTTTACTTTGGATTCCAGAGATAACAGACGGTTTACCAGCTGCTCCTTTGACATTTCCAGGGAGAATATGGCAACAGCCTTATTGTCTTTGAAAGCTACATGCTGCGCGATATTCAGGACAAAAGCCGTTTTACCCATAGAAGGTCTTGCCGCAACAAGAATCAGATCTGAAGGCTGGAAGCCTGCTGTCTTATAATCCAGATCGATGAAACCTGACGCAATACCGGTTACAGCTCCCTTCTGCTTGGAAGCTTCCTCAATCATGTTCATTGCGTTCATTACGACCTGTCTGATGGGGACGAAATCTCCGTTATTACGTTTCTGCGCTATATCGAAGACTTTCTTCTCTGTTTCTTCTAACAGAACTTCCAGAGTTTCCTTCTGGCTATAACAATTATTGGCAATTTCCTCATTGACCTTGATCAGTTTTCTTAATACGGACTTCTCAGCAACAATATTGGCATAATACTTGATATTCGCTGATGTAGGAACCGTGTCCATGATATCACGGATATATTCCAGACTGTAGATTTCCGGCGGAACTGCCTTTTCCTTTAGGCGATCCTGCAGTGTAATCAGGTCTACCGGCTTTCCTTCATCGTTAAGCTCCACCATGGTATCAAAGAGGATTCCATACTGTTTTCCATAGAAATCTTCGCCGTTAATCTGCTCGCTGGCAATTGTAATCGCCTCACGATCCATCAGCATAGCGCCAATGACTGACTGCTCTGCTTCAATGCTATGCGGCAATACGCGCTTGAGTACTGCCTCATCCATATCTGCCATAGCATGTCCTCCTTTATACGCTTTCTACTTTTACGCGAAGTGTTGCACTTACCTTGGGATGAAGCTTAACAGTCACTTCATAAGTACCGATTGCCTTAATTGCTTCCGGCATCTGCAATTTCTTTTTATCAATTTCTTTACCGTACTGCTCTTTCACAGCTGTTACAATTTCCTTAGAAGAGATAGAGCCAAATGTCTTACCGCCTTCACCGGACTTTAAGCCTACCTTGACCAGCATCTCTTCCACTTCCTTGGAGAAAGCTACCGCTGCATCGTACTGTTCTTTTGCCAGTTTTGCTTCATTTGCTTTCTGAAGCTTGAGATTGTTCATATTTGCACTGTTCGCTTCTACTCCCAGTTTCTTAGGCAGAATAAAATTTCTTGCGTATCCTTCGCTCAACTCCACCATATCGCCTTTTTTACCAACGGATTTTACATCCTGTAATAAAATAACCTTCATTATATTGCACCCTCTTGTAACATAGTATTGATTGTTTCTTTTATAATCTCTGCTGCCTGTGCTGCACTCACATCCCCAAGCTGTGCACCGGCGATATTCATATGACCGCCACCGCCCAGTCTCTCCATGATGATCTGTACATTGACTTCGTCTATGGAACGGGCTGATATATAGATACGGTTCTGATAATCCGTAGTCACAAAGCTTGCTTTGATTCCATTGATATTGAGTAATTCATTGGCAGCCTGTGCCCCTACTACTGTAGGGCTCTCCAATCCATCCGCAGGACAGTTGGAGATTGCATATGCATTCTTATATATCTCGGCATTACGTACTGCCTCTGCCTTCGCCTTATATTCCTTCGCATCATCACGGAACATCTTTCGCACCCTTGTCACATCTGCGCCACATCTGCGCAGGAAAGCCGCAGCCTCAAATGTTCTGACGCCTGTCTTGGCTGTGAAATTATTGGTATCTATAATAATACCTGAATACATACAGTCTGCTTCATTAGAACGCACCTTTACATTACCGCCTACATACTGCAGAACCTCTGCAACCATTTCACAGGCACTGGAAGCATACGGCTCCACGTAGGAAAGTGTGGCATTCTCAATGACTTCGCTTCCCTGTCTGTGATGATCCAGTACAACTACTGTCTTACATTCCTTAATCAGATCAGGGCACTCCGTAATACTTGGCTTGTTTACATCCACTACCGCCAGTACAGTATTGTTTCCGGCCAGTTCTAATGCCTGGGAACTGTTGATGATAAAATCATCCCCATAGATGCCCTTATCCCTGAAAAGCTCCAGAAGGGGCTTTACGCTTGCCATGGACTCATTAATGACAATATGTGCCTTTTTATCCATTGCCCTGGCAATACAGCTGATTCCCACTGCAGCACCAATGGCATCTGCGTCAGGCAGGCGGTGCCCCATAATAAGAACTCTGTCCTTTGTAGCAATAATCTCCTGCAAAGCCTGTGCCTTGACACGGGCTTTTACACGGGTATTCTTCTCTACCTGCTGGCTCTTGCCACCGTAATATACAATAGACTGTGGTGTCTTGATTACAGCCTGGTCTCCGCCTCGCCCAAGTGCAAGGTCAATTGCGGTTCTTGCATATTCACAGTTCTGCATGTAGGTAGGAGAATCCAGACCCATGCCGATGCTTGCCGTTACCGCCATTTCATTTCCGATATTTACAGTCTTGATTTCCTCCAGAATATCAAATCTGGATTCCTTCATGGCAAGTAAAGCTTCTTTTTTCAAAATGACCAGATATTTGTCTTTTTCCGTCTTACGGACAATACCGTCCAAAGACGCAATGTATTTGTTCACTTTACGGTCAATCAATGCAATAAGCAGTGAACGCCTTACATCTTCAACACTTTCCAAAGCCTCATCATAGTTATCCAAATAGATAAATCCAACTACAAGACTCTGTGAATCAATCTGTCTAAGTGCTGTCTTCAATGCAGTTTCATCAAAGAAATATGCTGCGATCAAATATCCATTATATTCATCATTTTCCAGCACATCACTGTTATCCAATACTTCCTGGACAGAAATCCGCTTCATTTTGAGCGTATACTCTTTCTCTTCAAAAGAGATTTCAAATTCTGCTGCATCCTCAAATCTCAGCTTGTCCTTCGTAATACTTGGGAAAAGCGTCGTGATAGACTTACGGTATCCCTTTTCCTTATGTACGACCTGTTCAAAAGCAATATTGGTCCAGATAATCCTGCCATCCTCATCCATCAATACATGAGGCAATTCCAGATCTCTTAATAACTTACGCTGTATCTGTCCATATTGCGTAGCAAAGCTGATAAACTCATTCATAATAATCGGCTTATTATAATAGAGAAGAATCAGCATCACGATAAAATATACAACCAGAAAAGCACTGACAATAACACCGGCTCCCACATCCAGAAAATAAATTCCAATATTCACGCCGGCCAAAACCGCCCCAAGAACCAAAGCCGCCTCTAAATATGCCTTCAGACGTCCCTTCAGCCTAATTCTCTGTTTCATGCATAATACCTCTTTAGACTGTCCATATAGTTACTGATTTATATAATCATGTAGCTTTAGTATACCATTATTCCCCTCAAAGCGCTATAGCTTATTTTGTCGCTTAATGATAGAAAAAGCACCTTTACTGCGCATAAACATAAATAATCTGTTTGAGGATCTCAACGATCTTTTCCATATCTTCCATGCAGGCAAATTCGTTTCTTCCGTGATGGCCTTCTGAACCGGTACACAGATTCGGACACAGCAGACCTTCATAGGATAATCTTGCGCCATCTGTGCCGCCTCTGATAGGAGAAACCTTCGGTGTTACCCCAGCCTTTAACATTGCTTCTTTCAGATTGTCCACAACATGCATTTCTTTCTCGATCATTTCCTTCATGTTATGATAAGAGTCCTTAATCTCTACTTCAAAAATTGTCTCACCATATGCTTTGTTCAGCTTCTCTGCAGCCTGGGCAATTACTTCTTTTCTCTTCTCAAAAATAACTCTGTCGTGGTCACGAATGATAAAATCAACGACAGCCTCCTCAACAGTACCCTTGATATCTGTTACATGATAGAAGCCTTCATAGCCTTCTGTACACTCAGGGCACTCCTTATCCGGCAGCATAGATATAAATTCGTAAGCCAGCTTAATGGCATTCTTCATAACGTTCTTGGCAGTTCCCGGATGAACGCTCTTGCCGTGTACGGTTACTCTTGCAGAAGCAGCATGGAAGCACTCATAGCTCATATCACCTAATTCGCCGCCATCTACTGTATACGCATAATCTGCGCCAAAGCCCTTAATATCAAAATACTCTACACCGTTTCCAACTTCTTCATCCGGTGTAAATCCAATACAGATTTTGCCATGCTTTATTTTCGGATGGGAAAGAAAATACTCTGCCATTGTCATAATCTCAGCCACACCAGCCTTATCATCACCACCCAGAAGAGTCGTACCATCTGTAACAATCAGAGTCTTGCCCTTGCAGTCCTTTAACATCGGGAAATCATGTACATGTGTTACAATATGTTTTTCTTCATTTAATACAATATCTTCACCATCATAATTTTCAATAAAACGTGGATTGACATTTGTTCCACTTACCGCATCAGAAGTATCCATATGTGCAATAAAGCCAATTGCAGGTACTTCTTTATCAAGGTTTGATGGAATCACTGCATAGACATAGCTGTGTTCTTCATCATAGCGTACCTGACTTGCTCCCATTTCCTTTAATTCCTGAGATAATACCAGCGCCAGATCTCTCTGCTTTTCTGTAGAGGGTACTTTATCTGATAATTCTTCACGGGACTGTGTATCAATCTTTACATACTTTATAAACTTCTCTGCTACTACCGGCAATTTCATTTTAAATCCTCATTTCTGCGCACATATTCATGCATCTGCCCTGTTTGTATCAAGTGCGCCGGACACAAACCTTACTATTTCCCATTATAACACAAATATCTGTTCCTGCGAACAAAAAAACTGCCACTACATATGTAATGGCAGTTCTTATTAATCATTAATCAATTGTGTAAGGCATTAAAGCTAAGTGACGTGCACGCTTAATAGCTACAGTCAGAGCTCTCTGATGCTTTGCGCAGTTGCCTGTGATTCTTCTAGGAAGAATCTTACCTCTTTCGGATACGTATCTCTTTAATTTAGCTGTATCTTTGTAATCAATTACATTGTCCTTGCCACAAAAAACACAAACCTTTTTTCTTCTACGGATTCCGCCTCTTCTCTTCATAGGAGAATCAGCCTTTTCAGTCTTATTAAAAGCCATTGTGAAAAGCCTCCTTATCATCTTATTTTATAAATCGGACTATTAGTTAAACGGTAATTCTTCGTCAATGCCGTCTGGGATGTTCATAAAGCCATCACCTGCTGCTGGAGCGGGTGCGCTGTTATTGCCTGCTGCAAATCCGCCACCATTAAATCCACCTTCGTTACCAGTAGAAGCATTCTTACTCTCGGCAAATTCAATCTCTTCCACCATAACGCGGACACTGTATACCATCTGTCCGTCCTTATTGGTGTAGTTATCATTCTGAATTCTTCCTGTAGTCAGAATCTTAACGCCCTTACGTAAATAACGTTCAATAAATTCTGCCTGCTTACCAAATGCAGTACAGTTAAAGAAATCTGCGTCTGGTTCACCCTCACGCTTGAATCTTCTGTCTACTGCGATGGAAAAACGTGCGACTGCTGTAGGATTAGCTCCCTGTGAATATCTCACTTCTGGATCTCTTGTTAAACGTCCCATAAGAATTACTTTATTCATTGTTATATTTCTCGCTTTCTATCTATGCCTCGTCCTGTCTTACGCACAAATATCTAACAACGTTCTCAATGATACGAACTCTTGACTCAACTTCAGCTGGAACTGTTGAAGCACCTTCGAACTGAATGAAGTAGTAGTAAGCTTCTCTCATCTTCTGAACTTCGTATGCAAGTCTCTTCTGACCCCACTCATCAACGTTGGTAATGTTACCACCATTTGTTGTAATGATGTCTTTTACCTTCTCGATGACCGCTGCTCTCTCGTCGTTTTCAATCTTAGCGCTAACAACAACGGCTAATTCATATTTGTTCATCTTGTTACCTCCTTTTGGTCTCTGGCCTCTTCTTTATGAAGAAGCAAGGATTTTTATATATCACAGAGGTTTATGATATCATATCTTTTATTGTTTTTCAACTTTTTTTTGCAAATCTCTGGTATTTTTTTCAACCAGACGTCTGGCTATCATGATCTGATGCTCGCATCCCATACATTTCAGACGAAAATCGGCGCCTACACGCAATATTTCCCACTCGCTGCTGCCGCAGGGATGCTGCTTTTTTAATTTTACAATATCTCCAACCTCGTAATTCATCTATATCAAACCTTTCATTTTCTTCTAATCTGCCGGTCTGATCTGCGCAAACACCTTGCCGATACTGTCTGTAATGGCAAGGTCTGCCATACTGTCTCTGGCTGTCGCACTCTTATTGATCAGTACAAGCTTATGACCCTGATAATAGTCAATCAATCCTGCTGCGGGATATACCGCCAGTGAAGTTCCCCCGATAATAAGCATATCCGCTTCGGATATCACTCTGACCGCCTCTGACAGAATCCCCTGGTCCAGTCCTTCCTCATATAATACAACATCCGGCTTTATCCTGCCGCCACAGTCGCATGTAGGGATTCCCGTGGAATTCATGATTGCATCTATCCCATAGAATTTGTGACATTTTTCACAATAGTTGCGCAGCGTACTTCCATGCAGCTCCAGCACCTTTTTACTGCCTGCTGCCTGATGAAGACCGTCTATATTCTGGGTAACTACTGCCTTTAGCTTCCCCTCCTGTTCCAGCTGTGCCAACACCTTATGGGCTGCGTTGGGCTTTGCATCAGGATAGATCAGCTTATCTCTGTAGAACCTGAAGAACTCTTCCGGTCTTCTCATATAGAAAGTATGACTTAATATGGTCTCCGGCGGATAATCATATTTTTGATGATATATGCCGTCCACACTTCTGAAATCCGGGATTCCACTCTCTGTAGATACCCCCGCCCCACCAAAGAACACAATATTATCACTGTTTTCTATCATTTCTTTCAGCTGTTTTATTCCAGTCATTTCAGTCATACAAATCACCAGACCTTTCTACCACTGCTTATATGCAATATTCATATCAACCGTGCCCTCAATACCGTCTACTGTGCCTTTTTCCGAATACTGCCACATACTGACCTCATAAGGAAAATACATGTACTTATCATAAAAGGCATACCATTTCTCATACTGCTCCAGCTTCGTCATATCCAGCATCTTGGTAAAGCACTTGACATTACCATAAATCATCGGCGTATATCCTGCTGCCTTTACTGCTTCGCAAAAGGCAATCGTAATGTCTGTGCGCTCCTGCATGGTCAGATTGTTGGCTCTTCCGTCCTGTCCCGTAATCATCTCCACATCAAATACAACAGGATAAGGTACATCATAAGCAGCCAGATTCTCAATTACAAAAGCTGCTTCTTCCTGCGCTTCTTCCACTGTAACTGCCTGCGTAAAGAAATACACGCCAGCCTTAACACCAGCTTCATTTGCTCCCTGCATATTATCGGCAAAGTTCTCATCCAATACTATTTTACCGGAGCCATATCCACGAATCCCCAGTCGTACAAAAGCATATTCCACACCATCTGCTTTCACAGCCTGCCAGTCAATATCTCCCTGATATTTGGACACATCTATTCCCTTGTGTGATGTCACTATGCCATTTTCAATATATTCTATTTCATTTCTGTCATTTATATGGAAGTTCTCATCAACTAACTGATGCTTCTTGAGTGTATCCAGAATCGGTGCAAATACATATCCACCTTCATCATAATACACCAGATTCTCAGGGAAAAAGTATCGAAGCATGGTCATTGCTCCACCATCCTCTGACTGCACCAGCTCCTTCATCTTAGCTTTCATCTCTACTTCTTTGGCATCCACCAGCTGCTGCACTTCTTCATCATTGAGGGCATTGTTATCCCCGGCAAAAGCCGCTACAACCTCTTCCTCCAGTTGTGCCTGCTTCACCGCCGCTTCCTGATTCTTATCCTTCTCCTTTACATACATGATGCCCAATACACCCGCAAACATCATGGCAAGGACTGTAATCAGCCCCATGAGAATCAACATTATATATAACACTCTATCTGTTCTTCTTCGCATCTTTTTCTCTCCTATGGTTACTATCTTACACTAACCATACCAAATATGCAAAGGGGTATTCTACCATTTTCCGTAAGAACACACATTAGTCTTTATCGCTGCCCGCAGCTCCACGAAGCACCCACAGGCACGGCACATACCATCTGCCAGATATTTACATTCCTTACATACATTGAGGCGCTCTTCATAGAGCGCCCCATCAGCCTTTATGTTTTCATCTAAATGTGAGATATATTCATAGAGATTCTCCATATAGGCATTCTTATCCATTTCCCGTAAAAGACACTGTAGGCAGTGCTTCTCGTTCTTCTTCTCTTCCATACTGATTAACGTACCCTGAACTGAACCACGCTGGATGCAGGCATTGTGAAACGGATCACGCCATTCTCAACAGTATAATTACTAAATACTTCTTCATGTACTTTATCAGGCTCTTCAAAAGTATTATATGCATGCATTTCATTATTCAGGATTGCTGCCGTTACTTCCTTTGCCTGGCATTGTGCAAAAGTGATTTCTACCGGCTCATTTTTATCTACAGACAGATTGTTCAGGGTAATTGTAAGAATTCCCTCCTTATCTACAGATACAGATTCCTGCAGACTTGGAACCATATACTCTTTCTCTTCACCGATTGTCTCTACGCCATCCAGATAGCTTTCTACCAGATCTGCATCCTGATGATATTTATACATATGGAATATGTGGTAAGTCGGTGTGCGCAGCATTCTTGGCCCATCTGTCAGAATAACGGCCTGCAATACATTGATAAGCTGTGCTATGTTAGCCATTTTTACACGGTCACAGTGCTTGTTGAATATATTCAGGGACAGACCTGCTACCAGCGCATCTCTCATTGTACTCTGCTGATACAAAAATCCAGGGTTGGTTCCCGGTTCACAGGTGAACCATGTACCCCATTCATCACAAATCAGTCCAATCTTCTTCTCAGGATCATATTTATCCATGATGGTACTGTGGTGGTCAATCAATGTTTCGATATACAGAGCCTTAGCCAGTGTCTTATACCATACCTTATCATCAAACTCTGTTGCACTGCCCTTAATCTCCCATCCTTCCGGATGTACATAATAATGCATGGAAAGACCATCCATAAATCCATGTGCAGACTTAGGTGCATTTTCATAACATGTCTTAAGCACTTCCTCTGTCCAGTATGTATCGTCTACGTTAGGTCCGCCACAGATTTTGAAGATTGGCTGATCCGGATGGTAATTTCTTACATAAGTCTGATATCTTCTATATAAGTTTGCATAGTAGGATGGTGTCATGTTGCCGCCGCATCCCCAGTTCTCATTACCGACTCCGAAATAATCAACCTTCCATGCCTTCTCATGACCGTTCTTTTTACGAAGCTCTGCCATAGGAGATACTCCATCAAAAGTCATGTATTCTACCCATTCGGACATTTCCTGGACTGTGCCGCTTCCTACATTGCCATTGATATATGTCTTACATCCAATCTGCTCACACAATTCAAAGAATTCATGTGTTCCAAAGCTGTTATCTTCTGTAACACCGCCCCAATGTGTGTTGACCATCTTCTTTCTGGTTTCCTTAGGTCCAATACCATCCTTCCAGTGGTATTCATCTGCAAAGCATCCACCCGGCCAGCGAAGAACCGGCAGCTTCATTTCCCGCAAAGCTGCTACGACATCATTTCTCATTCCATTTGTATTTGGAATATCAGAGTCCTCTCCTACATAAAGTCCCTCATAGATACATCTTCCCAGATGCTCTGAGAAATTACCATATAATTCTGGATTGATATGTCCCTTTTTGTTTTTTTCATTAATATAGAGTTTTGCCATTTTCCTTCTTCCCTTTCTCAGTTCTTATTTCGAATGTTTCAGTTTTGTCCATAGGAGAATTTTGGTTTTTCATTCTCCCATGTGAATTTCATAAGCATTGTGTGTCTGTTTGGATTATAGAGAGGATCACCCTCAATTACCTTCTCTTTTCTCGCATGATATACGAGAATATCATTTCCCTCTTCATCTGTTGTAAAGGAATTATGCCCAGGTCCATAGATTGTTCTGGATTCATCAGAAGCCAGTACCGGATATCGCTCTTTTCTCCAGGATAAAGGATCAAGCAGATCAGCATTCTCATCTGCTGTGAGCATACCCATGCAGTAAGGAGCGCCTGTCTCGCTGGCAGAATAAGTAAGGTAGATTTTTCCAAAGCGCTTAATAACCGCCGGTCCTTCATTTACCCAGAAGCCCACTCTCTCCCAGTCATAATCCGGGGTCGTCAGCATGACCTGCACTGTCTTTAATTTATTGGGAGTCTCCATCTCGGCGATATACAGGTTGGATATCATCTTGCCTACTCCGACTTTCTCTGCCCATACATAATAATACTTCCCATGATTCTCGAATACTGTAGCATCCAGTGAAAAAGCCCTGAATGAGAATTCGTCCTCATCTGCGCACTGCATTTTACCCAGCTCTCTCCAGATTCCACGCACAGGATCTGCATCTGCACATTCCAGCACATAAGGACGTATATTCCACTTATCCTCTGCATCCCCTGCTGCAAAATAGATATACCATTTCTGATTCAGATAATGCAGCTCCGGCGCCCATATATGATTCCCCATAATTCCAGTATCATGTTTATGCCATATCTCATGCTCAGTGGCATCCGCCAGTCCTTCCAGGGTGTCCGATTCTCTTAATATAATCTTGTCATAAGCCGGAACACTTGCCGTAAAATAATACATTCCACTCTCATGCTTATAGATATATGGATCTGCCCGCTGCATAATCCATGGCTCGTTGTACTTTAATTCCTGCATATCATAACCATACCTTTCTTATTACAATATCTTTTTATAATATCTTTTTAATACTTTGTGTAGTCACTTCTCATACTTAATAGCTTATATAGCTTCATTATTTTCTAAAGTGTTTTAGTTATATCTAAATTATAATGATTTCAATACAGAATGCAAGAGGATTTATAATTTTTGTTAATCTTCAATAGTTCCTTCTCTTTAGAATTATTCATAACATACAATTTTAAATTCAACTATTTTTTATTTATTCTTAATATATTTTCATAAATTGTTGAGCATTTCTAAATTGTATTGTATAATTAGCTTATATTCTGACTTATACTTTTGCATGTAAGCATTTATCATTTAGTAATTCAAATTGTTTACTATTATTCTTATCCACCTATTACCAAATGCGATTTTTCTCTTTTATACATACATAAGAAAAAATTGATCTATATAAGTCAGAAAATAACTCACCAAAATAACTCCAAAGGAGGAAGGTACTATAATATGCCAAAACTTAATGAAATGCACATTCAAAAAAGGCTGACGACCGGTTTTACTTTTACGACAGCCATTACCAGTATCGGTGCAATTGTAGGAATCATAGCTTTACTCTTTATCTCCAACCGATACACCTACGCTTTACAGAACTACGGTTTCTCCCAGGGTGACATCGGAAAAGCCATGATCATGTTCGCAGATACACGAAGCAGCACACGTGGTATTATCGGTTATGATGATGAAGATCTGATTGCATCCATGGTAGAGAGTCATGATACAAACAAACAGAAATTTGAGAATTACTGGGAAATCGTACATAACACTCTGACTACTTCCGAGGAAGAAGCTACTTATCAGTCTATCAACAATCTGCTTACGAACTACTGGGCAAAGGAAAATGAAGTAATTGCCCTTGGTAATACGCCAGATGCTGAACAGAGTACAGAAGCACAGACTATGATGGGTGATACTCTTGCTCCTATGTACGATGAAATCTATAGTCAGATGGTTTCTTTGATGAATACAAATGTTGATGAAGGTAATAGCCTTGACAACATGCTTAACATCTTAGGTTATGTTCTCTTAGTTGTTATTATCGCAGTTATCGTTGTTTCCGTTATCATCTCTACAAAGCTCGGTGTCTCTATTGCCAAAGGAATATCTGAACCACTTGTTGCATTGCAGAAGAGACTCGTTGCTTTCGAGCAGGGCGATTTAAGCTCTGACTTCCCTGTTGTAGATTCTCAGGATGAGATCAAGGATATGACAGAAACAGCAGCTGAAATGGCAGCAAGCCTGAAAGAAATTATTTATGACTGTAATTACATCCTCGGCGAAATGTCAAAGGGTAATTACGGTATTACTTCTAAGGCAAAAGAAAAATATGTTGGCGATTATGCAGGTCTGAAAGATGCCATGAGAAACCTGAGAGACTTAATGATTGAAACATTACAGAAAATCAGCGATGCATCCGATCAGGTAAATGCAGGTTCTGATAATCTGGCTCAGGCTGCACAGGCACTTGCAGAAGGATCTACAGATCAGTCTGCAGCAGTAGAGGAATTACAGGCAACTATCGCAAATATTACTTCCGGACTTGAGAAATGCTCTGCTAAAACAGAAGATTCCTATCAGGAAGCAAACAAGTACGCTACAGAAGCTGATCAGAGCCGTGTAGAAATGGAAGCCATGATGGAAGCTATGGCACGTATCAATGAAACATCACAGAAGATTGGAAATATCATTTCAGATATTGAAGATATTGCAAGCCAGACCAATCTGTTATCACTGAATGCATCTATCGAAGCTGCAAGAGCAGGCGATGCAGGTAAAGGCTTTGCAGTCGTTGCTGATCAGATTCGTAAGCTTGCTGAACAGAGTACACAGTCAGCAGTTGATACAAGACAGTTAATTGAAAGTTCACTTGCAGAAGTTGAGGAAGGTAATAAAGCCGCTCAGCGTGCATCAGATTCTATTGAATCCGTTGTTGATGGTATTAAGTCTATCGCTGAGACTTCACAGGAATTAAGCCAGATCGCTCAGGAGCAGGCTACTGCTATGGAGCAGGCTGAACAGGGTATTAACCAGATATCCGAAGTTGTACAGTCCAACTCCGCTACAGCAGAAGAAACATCTGCTACCAGCCAGGAATTATCCGCTCAGGCAACTTCACTGAATGACTTAATCTCCAGATTCGTTCTGAGCTAATTGAATTGTAAATCAGATCAATTATATAAGTGAAAACCAAAAGGAGCTACAATTTAAATTGCAGCTCCTTTTTCTATGTTTTATATTCCTTTCATTTTTTAATTCATGCAGTATAAAAATAAACGCCAGAAGAAATGCCTGACCGTCAGCCACAGGACCTGCCCAGAACTCCGTATAGAGTGATCCCTGCTCTCCAAACATGACTGTAAGCTGTCTCGGAAACAGTTGGATAAGAATTTAAACACAAAAAACTCTGAAAATATTAAACTTTCAGAGTTTTGAAGAGGCGCAGACCGGATTTGAACCGGTGGATACTGGTGTTGCAGACCATTGCCTTACCACTTGGCTACTGCGCCATATTTAATTAAGTGACTCCGACGGGAATCGAACCCGTGTTACCGCCGTGAAAGGGCGATGTCTTAACCGCTTGAC